>JACCDN010248746.1_pt1 | contig 30940 bp, 22 predicted proteins | sample 7441691 | NCBI WGS metagenome assembly JACCDN01 (sample SAMN15323439, study PRJNA562643) | freshwater metagenome | isolation source: river surface water | place: USA:Blue River Watershed | collected 2017-08-16 | reverse complement strand
TCCATTTAGTAGAAGGCAGCAAAGCCACTACCAGAGCTTTTCAAAACAATTAATAGACCGCACCATGAATAAGATATTTTTAGTTGCAAGTAGAGAATTTAAAACAAGGGTTCAAAAGAAAACCTTTTTATTAAGTACCATCGGACTTCCTATTTTAATTTTTGGCTTTTATGCCCTCATGATATATTTCCAGGTTAAAACCACCGATAATTTTAAGGTAGCGGTAAGTGACCAATCAAAATTATTTAACGGAAAAATTGATGATAAAAAAAGTACCGAAGTAATTTTTAGTTTTATAGATGCAGATACCGCTGCACTCAATAAAAAATTAATTGACGGCGCATTTGATGCGTATTTATTTATTCCGAACGGTTATAACCTACAAAGTGGCGAACCTCAAATTTCTTTCAGATCTAGTAAGGCACTGGGCTTAATGACCAGAGAAAAAATCGAAAACAGAATTAATAACGCATTAGAAGAAAAGAAATTACTCGCACTTAATATTTCTAAAGGTCAACTAGATAGTGCTAGACTCGAAAACAATGCGATTGCATTCACCACAAATGATGGCAAAAAAGACAACGAAACAAAAGTGGGCATCAGTTATGCAGTGGGCATGATTGCAGGCTTTTTAATTTATATTATTTTATTTGTGTACGGCACTATGGTGATGAGAGGCGTGATGGAAGAAAAAGTGAGTCGTATTGCTGAGGTAATCGTAAGTAGCGTAAAACCATTTGAGTTAATGCTGGGTAAAATATTTGGCATTGGCGCAGTTGGTCTAATTCAGTTTATTATTTGGATGGTTCTCGTATTTGGTCTTCAATTTTTAATTCCAGTTATTTTCCCAGATGTTGCCGCACAGATGCAATCGGCTCCTATTCAACCAGGTGCCATGGGCGCAGTAAATGTAGCCAAGGAATCTGGCGCTTTACAAAGCATTATGGCTGGCTTAGCAGAAATTAATTTCACACTAATTATTGGATGTTTTGTGTTTTACTTTTTAGGCGGCTATTTCATGTATGCAGCACTTTTTGCAGCTGTAGGTAGCGCGGTTAACGAAGACCCTCAAGATGCACAAAGTTTGTTATTACCTATTATGATGCCAATCATTTTTGCAATGGTTATTATGACCAAGGCAGTTAATGACCCTAATAGTACACTTGCCATTTTTGGTAGCTTATTCCCACTAACCTCACCCATTGTAATGATGGCAAGGGTTGCGCATGGCGTTCCTGACGGCGTTACAGTAGTACAATTAATTGCAAGCATGGCTTTATTAGTGCTTGGATTTTTAGGCACAACATGGGTAGCTGCAAAAATTTACAGAACCGGTATTTTAATGTACGGTAAAAAAGTAACCTGGAAAGAAATGTGGAAGTGGGCGTTTAAAAACAATTAAAGGTTTACCCTTTACTGGTTCAATTACTGCGCTAAGGATACCCTTACTTTAACGCCAGCCCTAGTGGTTGTAGATGGAGCAGCTGTAGAAATATATGGCTCTACCCTGCGCTGATCAAAAAAGAATTGAAGATTCACCCTACTATTTAATACATAATCTATAGAAGGCTGAATGGTGATTTCTTTTTGACCGCCAGTACCATATGCATTTGTTTGATCGAGCCTACTATTACTATTTAAAATGTCGCGCATCGATAAATCTACTTTTATAGTTAGGTCATTAACAAGCTTGGCATCTTTCATACCCGGAATGGTAAATGGTAAACGAATCCCAGTGGTACGGAAACTAAATCCAAAAATCCACTCCGTACTTCTCGATTCACTCAATTGATAATCCACCAAACTAAGGCTTAACTGTCTACCCTTGCGGTATTCGAAGTGCATATTCATTTGCTTATTGGTGGTAAAATCCAGGCCAATAAGTGGTTCGAAATTTTCTTGCATCGTAATGTTAGGCACCAAGAAAAACGGAATATAATTACCACTCACCGTATCCATAAATGAAGGGCCGCCTAGTCTAAATGGATCTTGATAAAGTAATGCACTATTAAAACTATTCATACTCAAGTTACCCTTGTAACTATGCGAAAAAGAAATGTTATTGAATTTTTCAGCGATTGCAGGAATTTTTGTGAGCCCTGTGTAGGTAAGTCGCCAATTAGGTCTTGGGATAATTCCGGCAAAAGGATTGGAACTTACTTTAGCATTTGACTGATTAATGAGTGGCGCCGTGCTTGGGTCTTTACCAGCGTAGGCTGCTAAAAATGCGGGCACTAAAACGTCTTGTGAATACCTGCCATAACCATTTGCATATCCGTCAGGCGTAAATTTTTGCGATGAAGGTAATGCTTGCCAATATGGATTCCCCGCTGCAACGCGCCTTGAAACAATTAAACGGTTGTCTTGGAAGGTTTTGAATGTACTAGATATTTCGTTGGGTGTATAATCTTCAAATAAGGTTTTAAATGAAATATAGGAAACACTGAATCCGCCCGTTGCAAGTGGGTTTAAATGCTCCATTCTACCAGCACCCAATGTATCTTTAAACAACTGCGAGTAATCTTTTGTAAAAGTTTTTTCTAGATTTAAATCAATGAGTAATTCTCTGATGGGTTCTACTTGGGCCGTTATATTTAATCGTTGTTCAAAGCTTTGTCTGTACAAAAAGTTAAACCCAGGATCACGCGATAATAATCCTTGAGCTGCTTTTTGATTAAGCCAACTTGTATCAGGTTGTTTACCAAATGCATAATCGAGCCCTGGCGCCAAAGAGTTAAAGTTCTGTCCTAAAAACTGTGTGCTATCCGTAAAACCTGGCACCCTACTTCGGTAATTGGCAGCGTAATTGAGGGAAAGATTTTTAACCATGGTTAGTAGCTTGCCCGCAAATCTTGTTGTACCATTAAGGGTTGGCATTTCATTGGCCTTTAGCATTTTTGCTGCAATACGTTGGTCCTTTTTTAAGGTCTTCCACTTTTTTAAAGCTTCTTTACGCTTGTCACCAATTAACCCTTGGAGTGTTTCCTTTTTACTAAGCAGTAGAGTTCCTAATAACTGTTCAGGTGTAGCTTTACTGCTAATTTTATTGCCTTTAACTTTTGGTGGTGGAGTATTATCGAGTGCTCTTAAAAATTTAGACTTTGCATAGAGGCTTGCAAAGTTAAATGGCATGCTAATATTATTTTCCTGCGAATTTTCGATGGTATTTCCTAATTCGTAGGCAAGTCTACTAGCACCGATCCAGTTGTAACTTGTAGCATAGGTATACCTTGCCGTAATCCAATCTGTGAGCGGGAATTTATTAAGTGGAACCGTATAGGAAACCGCAGCCTTTTGCTGATACAATGTATTTCGTCCACCTTTTAAAAAGTTTTGCTGCACACTATCTCTTTTGAAGCGGGTATCAATTCTGCCAAAAGGCTCATCAATACGTGCATTGTTGGTTGCAGAAAAATCAAGATTTACTGCGTTTGATAAATCCCAACGTAAATTATAAAACCGGTCAAACGTAAAATACTTATCGTAAGTAGTATCTACTCTTTCAATTTTACTATCCCGCGTATTAACAATTCGAGGAATGAATTGTCCAAACTGACGCTGCACATCTGCTCTAAAACTTAGTAGGCTTGGTTTTAAATTGAGGTTAAAATCTTTTATAAGTGACAACCAAGGAGTATTGGTTTTGATCACTTTTTTAAATGGATAAATAAATGAAGGCTGCGTGTTATAGGTATAACCAAGTCCACCACGCTGTTTCGTTACTTTATTTTCATCCACGATAGGACTACTTTGTGCTGTTTGCGAATACGAGTAATTAAAATCAAAATTACTAAGGCTCATCATGGTTGTTTTTTCACCTGGCAGCACTTTAACATTTGTAAAATTGATTGTTTTGATCGTGGTTTGATCCATCGCTACCTGTTTCATAGAATCACGCTTTTCGATGGCAGCTCTATTTAACTGATCCTTAAATCGAATGTCTTTGTCGTAAGGGTCAAAAGCTGGTGTAAAAACAGTTCTGTTAATGCTTGCATAAACAGGTAAAGAAATATTGGCTTTTTTAGGAAGGAGTTTACCCGCTTCAATATTAGTTGCAACATCAAATTGCATCATATTTTCTTTTGCCCTTTCATTTACACGCTGTTCGATGGTTCCAAACCCTACCGAATGCGTATTAGCAGATACCGACAAAGTTCCTAAATCGGCTAGTACCATGTCAACCCTTCCAAGTGCCGACCATCCACCCTGCTCATCCATTTCAGACAATCTAAGTTCATTGGCCCACACTTCGGCACTAATAATAGGCCCGTCTGGCAAATATTTATTTTCAACACCAATTAATATACCACGTACTTCTCCTAGGTTTGGATTTCCTTGTACAGAAATTATTTTATTACCAAGTGCTTCTCTGTAAATATTCGTAACAGATAACCCCTTACTATTTCTGCGTTGTTTTAAATCAATCAATGATCGAAGTGATAAATCAAGGTTGTTAAGTGCTGGCCATATTTTATCCTCCTGTCCTTTTGGATACCTGCCTGGCTTTGTAACCTTTAATGGAATTTTTATCTCATAATAATTATTTAAAAAGTCTTGACCTAATCTTACGACTGCATATAATTCATCATCTAAAAGTGGGCGTTGTCCTGGAACCGACTCGGCGTGCAAATACATAGAGAGTCTACCAAACTGTCTAAAATCAAAAGGGACCGTTTTAAAAACGGCACGTGCATCACCAGAGGTTAAATCTCTAATTTGGATACTCATGGCCTGCTCGTTTTGTTGCAGGTTAACGCCATTATTACTTAGTAGTTGAACACGCTCAACACCAGGAGGCATTAAATAATTAACCGGCTGACGACTACTGTTTTCCTCTAAATTAACGGCAAGCGTGTTAAACGTTACACCACTATTTACAGGTATGGGCCTATATGAACCTGTTGTATCCAATTCAAAATTAAACTGTCGCCACTGATTACGCACGAGATCCATTCTTGCCATACGCACCACTACCGAATCTTCAAAATCGGTCAGATATAGTCGCGCAAAACGAATCGATTTAAAATCAGACATATTGCCCACTTTTCTAGTGTAGCCTCTAATTGGAATTCGGAACAAATACCAATTTTCTGTTTTCACCGTTCCATCTGCTGCATTTACAGAAAGCGTTCTTTTATCTGTAATATAAGGCGTTACACCAACGGCCATGCCGGGCTTTAATCCAACCTCGTATTCGTAATAGGCTTCCGTTTCGTTTAGCGTATTGTCTCTATTTAAATCTTCATTGTCTGGGAATAATGTTGCAGCTGGCGTAAAAACACCTGTACTAGCAATGGGCGAATTCCCTTGCGGATTGTTATGATTTTTATACCTTCCTAATATACCTGTACCTGCTGCATCAAAACTATTGTCACGGTACCACTTATAATTGTCTCCTGCTGGATCCGATAACGCCCTTTGATACACCAAAGAAGAAGTTCCAAAATTATTTGCTAACTTTTGTATGATGTAATTCTTTTTTGTTTTTTCTGCATTGTCATCGAGCCCGTCAAATCCAACATCTTGATAAGGCCTGTCGGCAGGATCATTACTAAATGCCTGCGTAATTTGAATGGGATTCACAGGTGTTTTTCCCCAAGTATTACTACTATCAACTTGAGCTGGCACTTTAGGTGTGTTCATGCCGTTTTCATAAAACCTTTTACCATCTTTTAAAATGTCTTCACTAATGTTTCCAAGGTTCAGTACAATTTTTCCACCTCTACTATTGGGGCTTGTGATAAATGGATCCTGCATCCATATTTCAAAATACTCTATGTTTCCAGTTTCAAAATCTGTTTGATCAATAGCGCGCATAATACCTCCCCACTTCGCAGTAGGCGTTTTAAATTTACCATCTGCACCAATTTGGCTTGAGCGCGTTTCAAAATTATACGGTCCTTTTTCTTTGGGATAATAAGCGAGGTCTAGTGTTGCCGTTTGTACATCTGTAATATTAGTGGTACGCTGCGGAAATAATTCATTGGTAAAAACCTGTCTTACCCTTGGGTCACTCAGCTCCGCAACATTACGTCTGAGCGGATTGTTACTGCTATTTTTATCTTGTAAATTAGGTTCAATATTATACCATGCTAATTTGGCACGGTTAAAATTATAATCGATAGAATCAGTAAGTGTTGCTTCCGGAAACTTAGGATTGCCCTGCGGTGTAGAGGCTAGTGTCCAAGCTACAAAAGGAAACCTTAAATCGATATTCGTTCTTGTTCCTTCAAAATCATCAATAAAAATAAGACCCTGATCACCAGACCCAATTTGTGGCGGGTGACCTGGTTTTAAAAACGCACCTTCACCATATGCATTTATACTAGACATTGTTTTGGTCGCATAAAAAGGAAGCCTATTTAATAACCTAGTAACAGAAGGCAGTTCCGATTTATAACTAAAATCGAGTCCGTACATGGTGTTACGAATTGGATCATCACCATAATTCATTTTTGTAAAAAACGGGCGCTCTCCTAATCTTACGGATGTTGCACTTACGCTAAATTTTTTATTGGCGATATAATCCAAGCGAAGACCACTGAACCCTCTGTTTTGCATGCCAAATCCAGTGTTGTTTTCAAATGATACATTCACCGGCACATTGGAACTTAATATGGCAGCATTTAAAATTTTAATGCTTCCCAAATTATAATCGACACTATAATCAAGCCCTTCTCTTAATTGCTGTCCGCCAGCAGAAACCCTCACAGAGCCTGGTGGTATATTAAAAGTATTTAACTGAATTTCGGAACCACCACCACCACTTTTAACCTGACCTTGCATGACAAATCGGTTGAGGTTTGCATAGGTCTGTGCAATGGCCTTAATTGAATCATACAACTGATAGTAAATATATTTTTGTTTTACCGCCGTTGACATACCGGTAAACGCGAGTGTATCTAAGTCTTTACCAAATGGTTCCAAAACAGGAAAAATAATTTTACCGGTTTGTTGCAAAACTGTAAATCCATCTACAAAATCAAACACCCCATCAGGCTGCGGGTCGTTACGGTTGTTAAGTCTATCTAGGTTTAATATTCGAAGTAATGGAAATCCCTCGGTTGCTTTTGAGGTTTCGGGCAAATATCTTTTGAGCCCACCACTTGGCTCTTCATATAAAACATTGAGTTTAAAATCTTCGCGCTGAATTCCACCAAACACATCGAGTGAGTAAACGTTTTTCATCATCCAATCCCAAATCGGAAGTTCTATACGTTGAGAAGTTGCTTTTAATAATTTTAAAAACAAAACTTTTTGCACGCCCTTACTGGAATCTAATGCTACGTCTTGAGAAAATTCACCCACTTGGTATACACGACCATTATAGGTGTATTGGTATGCTACAGCGAGCACTTCGTCTGCTTGCAGTTGCGTATTGATAGATAAAAAACCGATTTGCGGATTAAAGGTATACTCGGTGGTATTTAATTTTCGCGCAAATGTTTTTTCATAATCATCTACTGGCTTAAGGCCTTTTGACATTAACAAACTATTAATCACTGCAGGATTTCTACTACTCGGATTCCCAACCAACCCACTATATAAATTATTAGCGCCATTAAAAGGAAGTGCACCACCCGTTGTAGATGCAATAGCACTTGTATTGTAAGGCTGTGGTTCACCTATGTCCATAAAGCCAACAATATCCCTTGCTTCTGTGGTTGCCCCCGTACGGTTGGTTACCCAAACTTCGATGCGCTGGATTTGTACCTGCGTATTAACAACGGGCAAATTTTTCATTGCCTTGTTAAACGTATTTTTAAAATATTGTCCTAGTAAAAAGTGTCGGTTTTCTTCATAGTCATCTAACTTTTTTTCAAAAGTTAACATCGAAGCCCCTCCCTGTAATGCTACAGACTGTCTGGTAGATCTTTGATTGGCGAGCGCCGCAGTAACAAATAGTTTTCCAAATTGGAGTTGCGTTTTAATACCAAATAAATTTTGAGCCGAAGGAATGAGTGTACCTCTAGACTGGAACGAAATATTACCTGCTTCAATACTTTTAAGTAGTTCATCGTCCATCCCCTTATAGTCCAACTTAATTTGATTGTCGAAATTTAAATTAGCAAGGGTATTATAATTAATAGGAAATTTTAATTTATCACCAATGTTTGCATTCACACTTAAATTGGTATTCATGTCAAAATCAAACCCTCCATTTTTTCTAGCTCTTTCGGGAAGCGTTGGATTTTTAATATTTTGACCCTGGTAACCAGCCATAATGGTAACATCCCCGGTTGGCTTAATGTCTACATTTAATTTATTGGCGGCAATATCGTTTGCTGTATTTTTTAATTGGTCTTTTATTCCACCCAACTGCTCTCCTATTTGTTTGGCTTGATCTGCAAGTTGCTTTATTTGTCCGCCGGCACTTCCAAGCATATCACTCACGCCAAATATTCGATCAAACAATTTATCGTACACCTGCATAGGTGGCCTATTCACTTTTTTATTGAGTGCCGTTAAAGCATCTGCTCTTTTTTTAAAGTAGTCTGCTTCATCTTGTTTGCCTTTTAATTTAACATAGGTATCAAAGTCTATGTAACTAGGTGTGCGGTAGATTGTGCCATTAATTGTTTCTACCACTTTATACTGCCTTGTGATAGGGTCAAAAACCACCGACTTTTTAATGAGCGTTGTATCTCTAATGTCAAATGGATTTTTGCTTGGCGAAACTATGGATGCAGCCCTTCTATCCTTAATTGGATAACGAAGCCCTGTTCCCCTTTGCGCATAGGTATACTGCACTGAACAAATCAGCAGGGTGAACAAATAAATAAAGCCAAATGAATATTGACGATACCGACTCAAAAAAGTAAAATTAGTAAAGTAGCGTTTTGATCGATAGTCTATAAATTTTTTAAAGCGGTTTTAATTACATCTTCGAGCGGCGCATCTGCACCTAATGCTCCCATTGTTTTTTTAACAGCCTGTTCTGCTAGAGGTTTTCCTATACCCAGGGCCACCAAAGCCTGAACGGCATCACTGTCTGGCGAAGATACAAAACCACCACCAAAAGGGGCGTCTTGATGCTGTTTTCCTAGTTTATCCCTTAATTCGAGCACTAAGCGCTCGGCAGATTTCTTACCGATACCCTTAATTGCCTCTAATTGCTTGGTATTGCCCTGTACAATAGCCCTCGTAATTTCATCCGGACGAAGGCCTGAAAGCATCATACGGGCTGTAGACGCACCAACGCCTGAAACACTGATTAGCTGTAAAAACAGCTCTTTTTCGGCGCCATCTGCAAATCCAAATAACGTTTGAGCATTTTCTGTAATATGTAAATAGGTATACAATTGACCCTCGGCAGCGTTACCAATGGCCGTATAGGTGTTAAGGCTAATTTGTAGGTCGTACCCTACCCCATTAACGTCTATAACCACCCTGGAGGGTGTCTTAATTGCGTATTTTCCTCTTACAAATGCGATCATAATTGTACTGTAAAAATAGGCGTAAAAAACGAGACATTTGAGCCTATCTTTACGCGAAAAATTAGAAGATTTTAAGAAAATCAAGTATGCAGCAAAAAAGAGCAATGATAACAGCCGTTGGAGGTTATGTTCCTGAAGACAAACTAACCAATTTTGACCTCGAAAAAATGGTAGAAACCAATGACGAATGGATTAGAACAAGGACCGGCATTGAGGAGCGAAGAATTTTAAAAGGAGAAGGCAAAGGCAGTTCCGATATGGCTGTCCCTGCGGTACAAGAAATATTAAGAAAAAAGAACCTAGCCCCTACCGATATAGATTGCCTTATTTGTGCCACTGTTACACCTGATATGGTATTTCCGGCAACCGCTAATATTATTTGCGATAAAATTGGCGCCACAAATGCTTGGGGCTATGATATGAGCGCCGCATGTAGTGGATTTTTATTTGCCCTAACCACAGGTGCCATGTACATCGAAAGTGGACGATTCAAAAAAGTAATTGTAGTAGGCGTAGATAAAATGAGCTCTATTGTTGATTATACCGACAGGGCCACTTGCATCATTTTTGGTGATGGCGCAGGAGCCGTTTTGTTAGAAGCAACAGAAGACAATACAGTTGGTATTAAGGATAGCATTTTAAGAAGTGATGGTAGCGGCAGACATTATTTACACATGAAAGCAGGTGGTTCCTTAAAACCCGCATCTGTAGAAACTGTTTTAAACAAAGAACATTTTGCATACCAAGAAGGTCAAGCTGTGTTTAAGTTTGCCGTAAAAGGTATGGCCGATGTAAGTGCCGAACTTTTAGAACGCAATCAACTCACCGGCGATGATATAGCTTGGCTGGTTCCACACCAAGCAAACCTGCGCATTATTGATGCAACAGCGAACCGCATGGGGCTCGACAAAGAAAAAGTAATGATCAATATCCAAAAATATGGCAATACAACAGCTGCTACATTACCGCTATGTTTGTGGGACTGGGAATCACAACTAAAAAAAGGCGATAACATTGTACTAGCTGCTTTTGGTGGTGGATTTACTTGGGGTGCAACACTCTTAACTTGGGGATACGATTCAAAATAATTTAGTATGAAAAACAAAGTTCCTTTAACGGGTATTAGTTCGGTGGCCATGCACGCTGCAGGCCACAACAATGCAGAAGATGCGCATCTAACACCCATATTTGCTACTTCAACATTTACATTTGATAGTACCGAAGAAGGCATGAACCGTTTTGCTGGCAAAGACAAAACAAGGGTGTACAGCCGTTGGGGGAATCCTACATTTACCGCCGCAGAAAAAACAATTGAAGCATTAGAAGCTTTTGGAATCAAAGATAAAAACGGAGCGCCGCTTGAACTGCGTGCACTACTTCATGCGAGTGGACAAGCTGCCATGACTACGCTTTTTATGAGCGAGTTAAAAACAGGTGACGCCGTTCTTTCACATTACTCATTGTATGGTGGCACTTACGAACTGTTACACAAAGTAGTAGCAGCCATGGGCGTTACAATTATTATTGTAGACATGCGAGACACAACCGCTGTAGAAAATGCACTCGCAACAAATACCAGTATCAAACTCGTTCACATAGAAACCCCTGCCAACCCTACCATTCAGTGTGTAGATATTGAAGCAGTTACCACCATTGCAAAAAAACACAAGCGCCTCGTAAGTGTAGACAATACTTTTGCAAGCCCCTATTTACAACAGCCATTTAAATACGGCGTAGATTATGTGTTTCATTCTACTACTAAATTTTTAAACGGTCATGGTTCTGCCATTGGCGGTGTACTTCTTGGAAGTGATCTTGAAAAAATGAACACCACTGTTTGGAAATGGCATGTGCTACTTGGCGGAAACGCAAATCCTTTCGATGCTTTTTTATTAGGTCAAGGCATGAAAACTTTGGAACTGCGCATGGAAAGACACTGTAGTAACGCACAAACCATTGCAGCATTTTTAGAAAAACATCCAGCCATTTTAAAAGTAAATTACAATGGACTTGAGTCACATCCTGATTATGAAATTGCAAAAAAGCAAATGAAACATCCGGGTGCTGTGATGAGCTTTGAATTAAAAGGCGGTCTCGAAGCAGGTAAAAAATTTATTGACGCCTTACAAGTTTGTGTACGTGCTATTTCACTTGGCACTGTAGACACACTCGTGTCGCACCCAGCTAGTATGAGCCATTACGGTGTAAGCCCCGAAGAAAGAGCTAAATACGGCATTACTGATGGCCTTATAAGAATGAGTGTAGGTATCGAAAATATAGAAGACCTTATTGCCGATTTAACACAAGCCCTTGGCTAATTAATTGCAAACAAAAACCATGCAAATAAATATCAGACGCGCCACTATCAAAGATTGTCCTAGCATGCTTGGACTTATCAATGAATTAGCTGTTTACGAAAAAGCACCAAACGAAGTAACCGTTACGCTTTCTCATTTCGAACAAAGTGGATTTGGTGAAAATCCGGTATGGTGGGCCTTTGTGGCGGAAGTCAATGATACCATTGTAGGCTTTGCGCTTTATTATATTAGATACAGCACCTGGAAAGGACAATGCTTATATTTAGAAGATTTTATTGTAACCGAAAATATGCGCGGACAAGGTATTGGTAAATTACTCTTTGACCGGGTTGTTCAGGAAACAAAAGACAAAGGCTTTTCAAGAATGGTATGGCAGGTACTTGAATGGAATGAACCAGCCATTAACTTTTATAAAAAGTACAAAGCCAACCTGGATCCAGAATGGATCAATGGCATCTTAGACGTTTAAATTACAACTAACTTAATCCGTTTACAACTGCTTCTTTGTACACTTTTTGTACAAGACCTTGCAATACTTTTCCTGGACCAACTTCTGTAAAATGCGTAGCGCCATCAGCCACCATTTGCTCCACTGTTTGCGTCCATTTTACAGCACCGGTTAATTGATTGATTAAATTTTGTTTGATCGTAGCAGGGTCTGTAACTGCAGCAGCCACTACGTTTTGGTATACCGGGCAAATTGGATTTGCAAAATTGGTGGCTTCGATAGCTGCAGCTAATTCTTCGCGAGCAGGTGCCATTAATGGGCTATGAAAAGCGCCACCAACAGGAAGTACCAGTGCTCGTTTTGCGCCAGCGGCTTTCATACGCTCACAGGCTATTTCAATACCTTTTACAGATCCACTAATAACCAGCTGACCCGGACAATTATAATTTGCTGCTACTACTACTTCGTTTGTTTCCGTCATCACTTCTGCACAAATAGTAGCTACTGTATCATCTGCTAGCGCAAGCACTGCTGCCATTGTGGAAGGTACTAACTCACATGCTTTTTGCATAGCAGCCGCTCTGATACTTACGAGCTTTAACGCATCTTCAAACTCCAAAACACCGTTAGCAACCAGTGCCGAAAACTCTCCCAACGAATGGCCAGCAACCATATCAGGTGTATCATGCTCAAGTGTTTTATAAGCAATCACTGAATGTAAAAAAACAGCAGGCTGTGTTACATTCGTTTGCTTAAGCGCTTCATCGCTGCCATTAAACATCACTTCACTAATATCAAAACCTAATATCGCATTGGCCCTGTCAAATAGTTCTTTGGCTACAGGATTACTTTCATACAAAGCCTTTCCCATTCCAATAAATTGAGAACCTTGACCAGGAAATACATACGCGTGCTTACTCATAAGTAATGATTTAGGACCCAAAGTAAATAAAAAACCCCGACACTTTTAATGTCGGGGTTTAAAAAATAAATGCGTACTTAAAACTGTGTATTCAAACCCAAATAACGTAAAAACTCTTCTCTTACTTTTTCGTCTTTGAACTTACCACCATAAAAAGCAGTAACTGTAGATGATGTATCATCTTCTACTCCTCTACTAGCTACACACAAATGTTTTGCGTCAATTAAAACAGCTACATCATCGGTACCTAAATCTTTTTGTAATTCTTTGGCAATTTGCATGGTTAAACGCTCTTGTACCTGTGGACGTTTTGCAAAATAATCTACAAGGCGGTTTAATTTACTTAGCCCTACCACGGTCCCATTACTGATGTATGCAATGTGCGCCTTACCCATAATGGGTACAAAATGGTGCTCACAATTACTATAAAATGAAATGTTTTTTTCTACCAGCATTTCATTGTACTTGTACTTGTTTTCAAATAGCGCCATTTTAGGTTTATTAGCCGGATTTAAGCCATTGAAAATTTCTTTCACGTACATTTTAGCAACACGCTTTGGCGTGCCACGTAAACTATCGTCTGTTAAGTCCAGGCCTAGGATATCCATGATTTCCGCAAACCTTTCTTCGATCGCTGCAATTTTTTCATCTTCCGATTGATCAAATGCACCCGCGCGCATAGGGGTATCAACAGAAGTACTGATATGGTTGTCTCCTGCCGCATCAATTTCCTCTTCTGTAAGAATAATCTTACCATCCTTAAGATGGATATTCGACAAAGTTTCGTTCTGTTTCATATAATCTGATTTTTAAATCTAATGTTGAATTAATTTTTGCTCTTAAGATTTCGTAAATCACAACGGCAATGTTTTCGGCAGTTGGGTTGAGTGTTGCGAAATAAGTGGTGTCAAGGTTTAAATTTTTGTGATCAAACTTTGCGAGCACTTCTAGTTTGATTAGATCACTTAATTTTTTGGTATCAATAACATACCCCGTTTCAGGATCCGGATAGCCCGTAACCTGAACAATCAATTCATAGTTATGCCCATGAAAATTTGGATTGTTGCAAAGACCAAATACCTCATTGTTTTTTTCGGGAGTCCATGTGCTGTTGTGCAAACGGTGCGCTGCATTAAAATGCTCCTTTCTAAAAACAGATACTTTATGTTTATCCATTGCTAAAGCGTTGGGATCTTGTTTTTGGGATGTACACTTACACCCACATAAAAAATTATTAAATCAAGTAAGGATTTTGTTAATGGCTAGGCACTGTTTCAGAAGTGTGCTGATCAAGTGGCCCTGCCTTTTGCGTTCTACATTAACAAAAGAACCTGACGTCAAAGATAATAACAAGACGCGTGTAAATTTGTTTAGAATGTCCCTAAAAAAAGTAAAAATGCCCTATTTACCGAAATATTCGACGTAAATGCGGGGTGTTTCATAGAGTTTAATGCAATGAAGCTCTACAGAACTAGGCAAATGTGGCGCCAATTGCTCCCAAATGGCAATGGCTAAATTTTCGGTGCTACAGAGTTTACCGGACATAAAATCCACATCTAAATTGAGGTTTTTATGGTCTAACTTATCAATTACCTGGCTTTTTATTAACTGACTTAACTTTTTAACGTCATATACAAATCCTGTTTCCGGATCCGGGTTGCCCTTAACCGTAACATACAAATCATAATTGTGGCCATGCCAATTCTCGTTTGCACAAACGCCAAATACCGCGTTGTTTTGCTCGTTAGACCAATTGGGATTGTATAATTTATGGGCTGCGTTAAAATGTTCTTGTCTTGTTAAATAAACCATCTGACCAATATTTTGGCAAAGGTAGGCAGATTCAGAGTATTTTTGTACTCTATGCGGGTAATAATAACAGCTGCCACGAACCTAGAACTAGATGGTTGTGCAAAAAAAGCAAGCCAAGTTTTCAAAAAAAGTAAACTAAAAATTAGCTTTCATGCAACCGGCATAGGTATGCTCGCCTCTGGCGTAAAGCTTGCCCAACTTACTACCACCCAAAAGCCTGATTTGATCATTCAAATGGGTATTGCTGGTAGTTATAGTAAAAAGGAGCCCCTTGGAAAAGTAATGGTAATTGCCTCCGAATCAATTGCAGATTTAGGCGTGCGTGAAAATGGCAGTTTTAAAGATTTATTTGAAACCGGTTTACAAAAAGAGAATGAAGCTCCTTTTAAAAAAAGAAAATTAACGAACCCTACTATTAAGTCGCTAAATGTTTTAAAATCGGATTTAGTAGCAGCCGTTACTATTAATGAAATTACGACCTCGGCAAAACGAATCAAAGAAATAATTGAAGCACATAACCCAGTTTTAGAAAGCATGGAAGGTGCAGCCCTACATTATGTTGGAGGCCTCACTAAAACGCCATTTATTCAAATAAGGGCCATATCAAATTATGTGGGAGAAAGAAATAAAGCAAAATGGAAACTCAAAGAATCGATTGAGCAACTTGAAGCTTATGTAATTACCTATTTAGCTGCATTAGAAAATATTTTAAATAAATAGTGTCATGAAGTTTAGTCTTGGTTTTTCTCCCTGCCCCAACGATACTTTTATTTTTGACGCGCTCGTTAATAAAAAAATTGACACAGAAGGCTTAGACTTTGAAGTGCATCTAGAAGACGTTCAAACCCTTAATAATTTTGCACTAGAAAATAGATTTGATTTTTCTAAAATCAGCTATGGCGTAATGCCATTATTATTGGAAACACATACCCTGTTAAATAGTGGAGGCGCTATGGGAAATGGGGTTGGTCCACTTTTAATTTGCAAAGACCCAAAAATTACCCCTAATGAGGTAAATCATCTACGCATTGCCATTCCGGGCAAAAACACAACTGCCTATTTACTATTTTCATATGTGTATCCAAATGCTAAAAACATATCGTTTTATGTATTTAATGAAATAGAAGCCGCTGTTTTATCGGGCGAGGTAGACGCTGGTGTTATCATTCATGAAAATAGATTCACCTACGCACAAAAAGGACTTTATAAAATAACAGATTTAGGTGCTGAGTGGGAAACAAAAACAAAAAGCCCAATTGCACTTGGTGGCATTGTGGCAAGCAACCGCATTTCAAAACCCATCATGCAACAAGTAGACCAACTCATTGCAAAAAGTGTGGCGTATGCTTTTAACAATTACCCTTCTATTAGTGAATATGTATCTTGTCACGCACAAGAAATGAGCGAAGCTGTGTTGCGTCAACACATTGATTTATACGTCAATGATTTTAGCACCGATATGGGCGAAACAGGTAAAAATGCCATTGAAACCCTTGTGCATATTTATCAGCAAATGAATACAACGATAAGTCCTACTCAGCCATCTCACTCAACTCCAGCCAGCGTAGTTCCATTTCTTCCAAAGTCTGTGTAACTTTCGTTAGCGAATCTGCAAGTGCTGTTATTTGGTCATAATTAAGCGTCTCGTCACTTAGTGCAGCGGTTAGTTTTTCTTTTTCTTTTTCGAGCGAAGGCATTTCCTTTTCTAGTTTTTCAAACTCATGCTTTTCTTTAAAAGTCATTTTCTTTTTGGGGGGAGCAGGAGCCATTGGTGCTACCGGCTCAATAGTAGCCGCTTTTGCAGGGCTATTTGCTCCATTTGCTTTTGCCGTTTCCTGTTCTTTAAGCCAAATACGGTACTGGGTATAGTTGCCAGGAAAATCCCTTACAAAACCACCACCCTCAAAAACAAATAAGTGATCAACGAGCCTGTCCATAAAATAACGGTCGTGAGATACAATCATAACACAACCCTGGTACTCCGTTAAAAAGCTTTCAAGCACCGCAAGCGTTGGAAGGTCAAGATCGTTGGTAGGCTCATCTAGAATTAAAAAGTTAGGGTTTCTAAATAAGATGGTTAATAAGTGAAGTCTCTTTTTTTCACCACCACTTAATGACGACAAATAAGTGTACTGTTTATCGGGCGGGAACAAAAACAATTCTAAAAACTGCGAGGCACTAATACTTCCCCCCTTTGCCAGAGGGAAACTCTCTGCAAAAGATTTTACATATTCGATTACCCTAAAATCTTGTTTTACATCAAGACCGGTTTGAGAAAAATTGCCAAACACCACCGTATCACCCACATTTACTTTACCACTTGTTGGTGTTTCAAGTTCTTGAATGATATTTAAGAAGGTAGACTTCCCAATACCATTTTTACCAACCACACCCACCCTTTCTCCTTTCGAAAAAGTGTAATCAAACCCTTTTAAAATTTCTAGGTCGCCGTATGATTTATTGACCTTTTTTAATTCTACAATTTTACCGCCAAGCCTACTCATTTTAGCCTCTAATTGTAACTGCGCATCTTCTATTTTTTGCTTGGCCCTCGCCTCTACTTCGTAAAAATTATCTTGACGGCTTTTACTCTTGGTGGTACGTGCTTTAGGTTGCTTGCGCATCCACTCTAACTCTTTGCGGTACTGGTTTCTAGCCTTATCAATACTAGCCTGCTCACTTTCTATACGAGCCGCCTTTTTTTCCATGTATGATTCATAGTCGCCCTTGTATACATACATGTTTTCTCTTTCGAGTTCCCAGATTTCATCACATACAGCGTCTAAAAAATAACGGTCGTGGGTTACAAGTAATAGTGTAATGTTTTCGCCATTTAAATAATGCTCTAACCACTCAATCATTTCTACATCGAGGTGGTTGGTGGGCTCATCCATCATAAGAAGGGTATGCTGATGCTCAAACCCAATATCTATAAGTGTTTTTGCAAGTGCCACTCTTTTTCGTTGACCACCACTTAATTCGTTGACCTTTTTTTGAAGGTGGTGGATATTTAGTTTTCCTAAAATTTGCTTGACTTTAGCTTCAAAATCCCAGGCACCAAGGTCGTCCATTTCCATGATGCTATCTGAAATAAGCATACCATCTTCGGCATCCATGGCCAGTTCATACTTTTGAATAGCTTTTATTATTGGATGATTGGCTTTGAATATATTTTCAACAATCGTTTTGTCCTCGTCAAAAACGGGATCCTGTTCAAAAAGGGCGACTGTCACTTCTTTATTGATCCAAAACTTACCACTATCGGGCGTTTCCTGACCCGCCAAAATTTTTAAAAGCGTAGACTTACCCACCCCATTACGGGCAATTAAGGCGATTTTATCGCCCTCATTGATATTAAAGGAAATATTATTGAAAAGCGGGTTAATCCCGTAACTCTTTGTAAGCCCCTCTACAGATACATAATGCATGGCGCAAAGGTAACACTCAAAGGCCTAAGTTTACCCCCAGATTGTTATTTCAGGTTCTCAGATGCCCCTATCTTTGCAACATGAAGCAGTTTAACGTTCCTACTGGCTATAGAAGCAGTCTTATAAGTGCCATCAAACAGTACCGAAAAGATGCGGATAAACTTAAAAAGGATTTTACACCAACATTATTAAAACTTGGGGACCTAGACATTTATTTAGCCAGACATTTTGGATTTTGCTATGGCGTAGAAAATGCCATAGAAATTGCTTTTAGAACCATCGACGAAAACCCGGGTAAAAGAATTTTCTTATTAAGTGAAATGATACACAACCCGCAGGTAAATGAAGACTTGCTTGCAAGAGGGGTACAATTTTTACAAGATACGCATGGAAAATTTTTAATTCCACTCGATACACTTACAAAAGAAGACATTGTTATTATTCCGGCATTTGGTACAACACTTGATATGGAAGCCACACTTGCAGCCAAAGGGATTGTAACAGAAAAATACAATACCACCTGTCCATTTGTAGAAAAGGTTTGGAACAGAAGTGAGCAGATAGCACAAAAAGGATACAGTATTGTAGTACATGGCAAACCAAAACACGAAGAAACCAGGGCTACATTTTCTCATGCCTCTTATCACACACCAACAGTTGTGGTAAATGATATGGAGGAAACCATTGCGCTTGCTAAATATATTACTGGCGAAAAAGAAGCCAATCTTTTTTACAAAGAATTTGAAGGCAGATACTCTAATAATTTTGATATCACCAAAGATTTAGCAAAAATTGGTGTAGTCAATCAAACCACTCAGCTAGCATCAGATACACAGGCTATATCTGAATATTTAAAAGCAACTATCAAGGCGCATTATGAGTTAACGGATGACACCATTGCAACGCGCTTTGCGGATACTAGAGATACACTATGCTATGCAACAAGTGACAATCAAACGGCTGTTAAAGGCATGCTTGACACAGCCGCCAATTTAGCCATTGTGATTGGAGGCTACAATAGCAGTAACTCATCTCACCTAGTTGAACTTTGTGAAAAAAAACTACCAACTTATTTTATTGATAGTCCGGACAGGCTCTTATCTAAAACCTCTATAGAGCACAGAAACTGGAACACCAAGGAGCTACATACAATAAACAATTACTTACCTGAACAAACCCCAGTTAAAATATTAATAACCAGTGGAGCTAGTTGTCCCGACGCTGTAGTAGAAGCCGTAATTCAAAAAATTGCAGGCTTTTACAATGTACAAGATCAGGTTGATTTTGTAAATGTTGTTAAATAATTATCGCAATTCTATTCGCTACTGTTTTTTAGTTTCATAAGTAAGGTGTAGGCATTTGCTACCACTACTTTTTGATCCAGTGAAATGCCAGAGATAATTTCAACCATGTCCTTACTTTCCATACCTGCAACTACCGGTACCATTTCATAGGTTAACGAAGCCCTTTCAACAAATACATAAGACTTATTTTGCCACTTTACAATAGATGCAGCCGGAAGTGCACTAACAGATGCATCGTTTAGTTGAATTTGTGCATTTACAAAAGTGCCTGGAAACAAGCCTGTATTTGCAGTTACAACATCACAATGCACTTCTGTGGTTCTCTCATTTTCAATATTAGGCGTTACCAAATGCACTTTAGCGTCGTAGGTTTTATCTGACTTATTGTTTACCGTAAATGTTACTTTATTACCACTTTTAATAGCAGTAGCATCATTTTCAAAAACAATAAGGCGTGCATGTAAATCGGAAGGATCCATGATTTCAAAAAGCACATCTGTTGGAGTAACATACTTTCCTGCATTCACATTCACTTTTGTAACATAACCACTAATTGGCGATTTAAAAGAAATAGATTTAGAAATATTATTTTCATTGAGCGAAGAAGGAACCAACCCCATTAATTGTAATTTTTCACTTAAGGATTTAACCAGGTACTTCTGGCTCTCATATTCAGAAGTAGCGAGTTGAAACTGTCTATCACTTGAAGTTTTGCTCGTATTTAGTGCCTTTTGTCTGTTATAATCTGCTTCCAAAAAAACAAGCTTAGTTTTTGCAGTTAAATAATCTTGTTGTAGGCTTATATAAGAAGCGTCTTCTAATACCGCTAGTACTGTACCCTTACTTACTTTTTCACCAGGAATTAAGTTGGCTTTTTTTACATAGCCCCCCATTGGAATACTTACAGACATCATATTTTGAGGTGGCACATCAATAAACCCATTGACCTTAATTGTCTTTTGCATTTTTGTAGTTTGCAAACCACCAATAGCGATTTTGCCTATATGAAGTTGTGCTTTTGTCAAGCTTACAATATTGGATTCAGCTACTGATTCTTTTGCTTCAGCAGTACCCTTTTCTAATTTTGAAGAGCAGGCTACCAAAAAAGTAAGTAATATAGAATACGTTAATCTAGATTTCATAAAATATCGTTTATTGTATGGTATTTAATTTTTCTAATTCAAAAGCAGCTTCGTTGAACTGAGCAACTGCCGCATAATAATCGGCCTTTGTTTGTATTGACTGATTCATTAGAACCACCCAGTCTAAATAATTAATGTCACCAGTTGTTAATTTTTGTGTTGCGGCCTGCATGATTTGTGCGGCACCAGGCAAACCTTTTTTATGATAACTATCGAGCGCTTTTTTATATTGAATATAAAGCGCAGTTGCCGCCTGAATTTTTTGTTCTAATTCTTGTTTCACTGCCGTTTCTTCTAATTTCTTTTGCTTCACAAGAATTGAACCAGCGCTAATTTTTGCTTTTTGAGCCGATGAAAAAATGGGGACCATTAAACCTACACTTACCGTACCAAACCTGTCGGATGGACCAAAGTACTTATCGGCTGATTGCGAAACCGCTTGCCAGCCATTGATAGTCATAGAACTATACCCAAGTGAAAAAGAAGGATTTAATTTACTCTTTTCTACTTCCACAAGCTTTTCAGATAATTCAATTTGTTGCTTTTGCAAGTGTACCATTGGAGCAGACTCTATGATTGAAATACTTGACAAAACCACCGCATCGTAAACGAAACTGCTACTACTGGGCTGTAACTTAATAGAAGTATTGAGTGTGCGGTTAAATGCATCAATCGTATTATTTTTTAAAACCCTCAATTGTCCCAACTGATTTTGAATTTGCAATAACTGATTTTCGGCAGTAACAAGTTCTAAAACATCAGAAGCCCCGCTAGCAAGGCGCTCTTTGGCTCTTTGCAAAAATGTATTGTAAAAACTGTCTGCAGCTATTAATAGTTGCAACTGCTGTTCCATTAATAAAATACTATAATACTGATGTTTAACAAGCTGCGTTAACTCATGCGTTCTAATTAATTGTGATGTTTGTGCTATTTGAGTAACCAATTTATTAGCAGCAGCTTGATTTTTATACACTGCCGGAAATTGTACACTTTGTGAAACACCAAAACGGTTGTCTGTTTGAAAACTATTGACTTTTCCGTAACCAAAATCAATTACGGTTTTATCAATATCCGTGCTCGTCTTTTGCATGGCACGGGTATAATCCACTTGCATATTACTTGCATTGTAATGCACATTATTTTTGATCGCACTATCAATAGCAGCATCAAGAGAAATATTTACTTGCGATTGTGCGGAAAATCCGATTAGCAATCCAACAAGCATTACAATCATTTTTTTGGGTTGCATTTGTTTTATCCCATTTTCAAAAAGTATATACATAACTGGTAATACAAAAAGCGTTAACAAAGTAGATAATATTAATCCTCCAATTACAACGGTAGCTAATGGCTTTTGCACTTCGCCACCCGCTCCTGTGCTTATGGCCATTGGAATAAATCCAAGGGATGGAACAAGTGCCGTCATGAGCACTGCCCTCATTTTTGATTTAGTAGCATGTATCACAATCCGCTTAACATCATGCCATCCGGCTGCTTTAAGTCTGTTAAATTCAGAAACCAATAGTATCCCATTTAATACCGCTACTCCAAAGAGCGCAATAAAGCCTACACCCGCAGAAATACTAAATGGCATATCACGCATCCAGAGTGCAAAAATTCCACCGGTTGCCGATAGCGGAATAGCAGTATAAATGAGTAGCCCTTGCTTAATTGAACCAAAGGCAAAATACAAAAGCAAGAATATTAACAATAGCGCTACTGGCACCACAATGACAAGCCTTTCTTTTGCAGCAGTCATATTTTCAAAGGATCCACCATATAAAATGGTATAACCTTTGGGCAAATTTAATTGCGCTTCTACTTTTTGTTGTAATTCGCCAACAAGTGTTTGAACATCTTTTCCTGCCACATTAAATCCAACAATAATTCTTCTTTTCGTGTTCTCTCTTTGTATTTGATTGACTCCTTCAACTTCTGTTACAGATGCCACATAAGCAAGTGGTATTTGTGTGCCTTGTGCTGTTGAAATTTGAAGTGCTGCAATATCTGCCATGTTTTTTCGAGCACTATCTGAAAGCCTAACGACCATGTCAAAACGTTTTTCTTCTTCGTAGACCTGACCCGTTACCTGACCAGCAAAAGCAGTATTCACCACCCTATTTACATCTGCCACGTGTACCCCATATTTAGCCATCGCCATTCTATTGTATTTTACAACTACTTGTGGCATCCCCGTTACCTTTTCTTCGTAAATATCAACGGCTCCATCAACAGTTTGCATAATGGCATTTAGCCTTGAAGCATATAGCGCTAAGGAATCTAGATTTTCCCCAAAAATTTTACATACAACGTCTTGCCTGGCCCCAGTCATGAGTTCATTAAATCGCATTTGAACGGGATATTGAAATCCTACAGTGATACCAGGAACCTGTTCTAAAACAGCTGTCATTTTTTTACTGAGTTCTGGAAAAGTTTTAGCCGAAGTCCATTCTTTTTTGTCTTTCAAAATTACCATCATGTCACCTGCTTCAAAAGGCATTGGATCGGTAGGTATTTCTGCACTACCAATTTTTGTGACTACTTTTGTGATTTCTGGAAAGTTGGCCAACAAAAGTTTAACGGCCTCTTGCGTTGACGCAATAGAGGTATTTAAATTACTCCCTGTCAAAAGGCGCGTTTCTACAGCAAAATCCCCTTCTTCTAATGACGGCATAAACTCGCCGCCCATTTTAGTTAACAAGAGCACTGCAACGCAAAACAACACAACAGTCACACCAATTACTATTTTAGGAATCCCTAATATCTTTTGTAAAACAGGCTGGTATTTTCTTTCTATAAAAGCAATGAATGTATCCGTCCAAGTTTTTTTATGATTGAGCTTTTTATTGAGCACCAGTGCAGCCATCATAGGAACATAAGTGATCGACAAAATAAATGCGCCAATAATTGCAAACGCAACCGTAAATGCCATGGGTTTAAACATTTTACCTTCGATACCTTGCAAAGACAAAATAGGTAGGTAAACAATTAGAATAATAATTTGACTAAACACGGCAGATTTAATCATAGACCCTGTACTTGACCCCACTTCTTCATCCATTTCTTTTTGACCAATTGCCGTTAGTCCCCTAAAATGTTTGGCATGCGCAAAGCGGTGTAAAATGGCTTCAACAACAATAACCGATCCATCCACAATTAGTCCAAAATCAATGGCACCAAGCGACATAAGATTTCCGCCCACGCCAAAATAATTCATTAAAATAATGGCAAATAACATGGAAAGCGGAATCACCGATGACACAATAAGTCCTGCCCTAAGATTGCCAAGGAAAAACACCAATACAAAAACGACAATAAGTGCACCTTCAATTAAATTGGTTTGAACAGTGCTAATGGCACTATTGACCATTTTTGTTCGGTCTAAAAAAGGCTCAATCACCACACCTTCAGGTAGCATTTTTTGAATCTCTGCAACCCTGTTTTTAACACGCTTAATCACTTCCGATGCATTAGCCCCCTTTAACATCATTACTACAGCGCCTGCTACTTCGCCATCGGCATTATAGGTCATTGCGCCATACCTAATGGCTGCTCCGTATTGTACCGTTGCCACGTCTCTAATTAATAAAGGTGTGCCCCCTTCTAAAGATTTTATTACAACCTGCTCAATATCTTCGATACTTCCAGTTAACCCCTCTGTTCTGATATACAAAACAGTAGGACCTTTTTCGATATAGGCACCACCTGTATTTTGATTGTTTTTTTCAAGTGCATCAAAAACATCACCAATGTTAATACCCAGCGATTTTAGTTTATCCTGTTTTACAGAAATTTCATATTGCTTTAATTTTCCACCAAAACTTGACACTTCTGCTACACCAGGTGTCCCTAACAATTGTCTTCTAACAATCCAGTCCTGAATGGTTCTGAGTTCCATGGGGCCATAGGTACTTTCGTATCCTTTTAAGGGCCTAACAACATACTGAAATATTTCACCAAGCCCAGTAGATACAGGTGCTAATTCTGGCGCACCCACCCCTTCTGGTATTTCTTGTTTTACTTTTTGCAGCTGCTCTGTAATTTGCTGACGTGCCCAATAAATATCGGTTTCATCATCAAAAACAATAGTAACAAGTGATAATCCAAATCTAGAGAAGCTTCTAATTTGTTTGAGCCCCGGAATGCTACTACAAGATTGTTCAATTGGAAATGTTACAAGGCGTTCAATATCTGGCGCACCTAACGAAGGCGACACAGTAATTACTTGCACTTGATTGTCCGTAATGTCAGGAACCGCGTCTATAGGCAGCCTAGTTACTTCGTAACTCCCCCACCCAATAAGTGCAATTATAAATAAACCAATAATTAATTTATTGGCTATCGAAAAATCAATGATTTTCTTTAGCATGACAGCTATAATTATATCAAAAAAAAATAAAAAATGAATGGCGTGTAAAAACGCAAAAGTGAATTAAACTTTGGGAGGTCTAAATAAAGCATCAAGCGCAATTGAAGAAAGCGAATACGATTGCATCACTGGCCAACCAGCTTGTTTTTGAGGTATCATAATTTTTGGCAACTCGTATTTGAACACAGAAAAAACAACCGTGTTTTGCATTTGGAAATGAGCCGACTTAAAGGGGAGGTTTTGATCTTTTTGATCATCGTTTGCATTACCATCATCTCCCACGTAATGCTGGTAGATAAAACTAATAAGTGACAAATTACCATTATCTAATTTATGCTCCTTATAATGTTCGAGCAAAAGTGGTATTTTTAGCAACTGATGTAGCTCCGTTGCACCTATCAAATAGATGGCTAAAAATATATAGGCTGCCCTTTTTTTCACCTTTTAAAGATATAAAAAAAAGAGCAGCCTATTATATTTGGTTATTACTTTTTAAAGGCATTCAAAAAGAGCCATTCGCCTCCAAGCATCCAGCTAGTTTGAGCCATACGGGTCATACTAGATTGTAAATTAAAGCGGTATGCCAAATTAAACTTAAGCTTACTCTTAAAAATAAGCTGCATACTAGGTGCAAAATCTAGGTAGCTTTTACGGGTACCTGGTATTGCTTGACCTAGCAACTCGGCATAAATATTAAAGTTGGTTTGATCGTAGCTTGTATATTTTTTAGGCAAAATTAAATGACCAAAAGATAGTGAATAATTGAAAGCCGACACCTTATTTCCCATCAAGAGTTGATGCACACTGCTTCTCCCATTTACACTCGCATATCCCACCGTTGAAGATATCGCTAGTTTGTGCAAAAGTTGTGTAAATACTAAACCTACTTGATCACCTGATTGATCACCTTGCAAATTGATTTCTTGGTACATAGGCTTCGTATTGCTATGCGCTATTTCTGCAAAAGCAGCCATTCTAAAATGACTATACATTCCATCAGCACTAAAAAAGCGATACTTCGCATAAGCCCTAATACTTTCAAGACCAAAAGGTGTACTGTTCAGTGCACCATAAGTTGCTGCTCCGTGAATCATCAAATTTTTACTGGCACCAAGCATTATTTCTGTGGCATGACGGGTGCTGAAAGTGGCACCTTGGTCAAAAAGTTTAGCACTTTGCTTAATAGCTACAGATCTTGCTGGCATATTACTAGCAGGCTCTGTGTAAACAAATAACTCTTGCGCCTTTGCAAATGAACCCGCTAGTAGTAGCAAAAAGAAAATTATTTTTTTCATGTTACTTTATTTTAATGATACCAGGTAATTATTATGCCCAACACTACCAAGCTGGGTTACTGGTATCTTTTTTAAATCTTTAGGGAGCATGTACTGCTTTCCAATCAACTGCAATTTTTTACTGCCTTGTAAAGTAGCAGGCGGCGTTCCCATTAATTTATAATTAATACCATCGAGTGTAAATGAACCATTTTTATCTACGGCTTGCTTATCAAAATTTACAATAACAGTTAAATTAGCCACCGAAAATCCGGCATCTACAACGGCTTTAGCAATTTGATCAAACCTAGGTGTCGTTTCTTTATCAAAGCGAATATCATAGGTAGACGCCTCAATATTTACAAGTACTGTATCTACAAATGAAATGGCCGAAACAGCTTTATAAATAGCTTTTGAACACATCGCACAGGTTAAGCCGCTAGCTTGCAAGTTTACTTTTTGCACCTGCGCATTAGCACTGATAGTCCAGCAGCAAATCAACAATAAAAATATTTTTTTCATGTATTAAAGATTTTGAATGACTAATTTTTCTTAGCTGCTTTACGCTCATACTGGCAACATTCTGGAAGTTCATTATAAACCGCATCGGGCGCTGTTAGATCTTTGGTATCATACCCTACGCTAGCAATTTTTTCCTGAACTTTAGCGCCGCTGGTTACAGATGCTAAGTAAGTGATTTTTAACATTTTAGTGGTTTTATTCCAAACAGCGGTGGTTGCACCAGCATCTTTAGCTGCTGTTTCAATAGTTGTTTTACACATACCACAATTACCCCAAACTTTTATGATTTCAGATTTAGGGGTTGGCTTTGTTTGAGCAAATGCTACAGATACTGTTAATAAAAATGCAGTAATAGATGCGAAAAGAAATTTGATTTTCATACCATTAAATTTTAAGAATAATAAATGAGTTATGCCACGTAAATAACATAGCACAGTAAATAAATAGAAAGAAAGTAAAGTGGAGAATATCCTAAATTAAAAATACACCGACACGTTTATAGGTATCCTGCTCGTGCAAATTAGGCGGCAACTTTTTAAGGTAGTTGTCCTTATTGTAAACACTAGTGTATTTAACCGCACTCAAATAAAATTGCGGCACTACCGCTTCCATTACACTGAATTGGAATAAGACACTTGGAGCCGTTTTGTGAGCCTCTTGTAACTTAACTACATCTAATTTTGAATGACAGCACTTACTTTTTTTTGCGCGATCGATGCGCATGCCACAAATGCATTTTTTAACCTCCGAAACACCTAGCTCAACAGAACTGAGCCTACCCATACAGTAATGACTATTCATTACAAACCCAGTAGACATAACCAGGTATATAAGTGCAATAAATAGGGTTAAGAGGCGCTTCATAGGTACAAAGCTACAATACTTTAATTAATAAAGTTCCACCAGATTCCAATGCGGGTCCAAAGGGTGGTATTAGGGTAAAGCGCCGTCATAAAATTGGGCTTACTAAATGAAAATCCTTTAGCTGTATTTAAACTGTTGAGGTTTTCTAAACGAATAAATCCTTTTAAACGCTTGATTCTGAAATGAAAAAAGGCATGAATATCAGGCCTATTGGAAAGCTGCTGGCTGTTCTGATAAAAATAAGCCCCTAAAAATGGAGAATATCCATCGGCATTGTAGGCTGTAAAGTATTGCATTTCAAGCCCTGTAGAAACATCGAGGTTGGTAAAAAAGTTGCCTTCAAAAGCTAGCCTATTTCGGGTATAAAATAAAGGCACATTAACGGGAGCAGTTCCAATTTTTTGTTGCACATGTATTTCGGTGTACCAGTTCCAATGTCCTTTTAGATGCCATTTTTTTTGAAGCGACAATTGCAGTAAATTAAATAACCCACTAGCTTGTTTTGCAGCAAAAAATCCATCAAAATACATATAGTTGCTAATGCCGTAATAATTCGCAGTAAAAGACAAATTTCTGTTGGGCTTTTCATACTTCGCCATTAGCTTGATACTGTTTTCTTTGGCAAAATTTGCATTTGCATTAATCCTAAAACTACTTACTGGGTCTAGTACAAATGCACGGGACCTGTTAACGTTATTAAACCCAAGTGATAAATAACCAGCTTTGGAACCTAAATAACGCTGCAAATAAACAGCTGCTTCGTAATCCCCCGCATTTTGTCCATTCAAATACAAATTGGCGTGCGCATCAATATCCCACACTTTATTTCTAGATCTATTTTTATAAGCACCAACTGCATAGATATTGTAAAAAGAAATAGAACTGGTTGTATCAAAAGTTCCTTTGAGCGCCTGATACGCAATACCTGTTTTTAAATATTGACTTTGGTTGTTTTTATCAGGAAAAGTAAGAATGCTAAACTCGTTGGTAATATCCTGCCAACTATCTTTATAAATGATGGACTTTGCAGAAGGAACAGTTTTGTTAAAATACAATTGATAGCTACTTGAATCTACATAGTTATCTAAAAACTGATACACATTTGACGCTACCGATAAAGTATGCTGAAGCCTTAGCCTTGGATAAAAAATACGATAGGTCACAGAATCTACAATACTAGAATCTTTTTTACCTAAATCATATTGTTGCCTTATCACAAATTGACTACTGGTGTAAATATTTCCAGTAGAAACATTCGTATTAAATGGATTTCGGGAAGCTGCAGCAGATTTACCAAGCCTCGTTTCCAACTCATATGGATCATTTAAAGAAAGACTGTCTAGTTTACTTGGATTTTGCAAACCGCCATTTTCGGAAGATGCATTTTTATTGGACAAGAAAACAAAAAAGAGTTCGTACTTGCGGTTGTTAGATTTAAAGTGACTGGTAAACCTTAGGTTATTTAAATTGGCATTTTGATTTTTTAACGCCCCTGGCGAATTACTAAACCGGTATTGTAACGAAAAATTAAAATTGTCTTTTTTGTTTTGCGTGTGTAAAAAATCAACTACTTGTTCTGCCCTAGCACCAAGAATAAAAGCGAGCTCAGTAAAAGGTCTCGTTGTTTCATAGAATTTTGTATTCTCCAGTGTGTAATTATACATATCATACCCATGAAAGCCTGCATTAAACCCAGCTTTCATGTATGGATTAAATAATAGAGACTGAGTTGCAGTACCTAAATTACCCAAGGAGCGCACCGAATATGGGAGCGGGAAATATCTACTAAAATCGTTAATCGAACTATCTAGGGTTCTTAATTTGGTAGAATCAAAGTGTTTGTAAAAAATGGTTATCGAATCGGCTAAACTATTACGCGTTTGTAAAGAATCGTTTTTGCCAGCACTATTTTTTATGGGTCTTCCCTGACGATCATAGGATACCGCACCTGCGCCAGGCCTACCACCCCTTAGTTGCGGCCGATCATCAGATTGGGCCGAAGCTAACGCTACACTATAGCAGCATATAAAAAATAAACAATAGCGCTTAAGCAGCATTATAATTGTTTAACTAATTCTTTAAATAACAAGGTGAGTTTTGGTTCGGCTGCTGTAGCTGCTTCTAAAACTTCTTGGTGTGTAATGATATTATCTTCTTCACGAATCCCTAAATCGGTAATAACACTAATTGCAAATACTTTCATGCCACCATGCACCGCCACAATCGTTTCTTGCACTGTACTCATACCTACCGCGTCTCCACCAACTGCCAAAATGAGTTTATACTCGGCCCTGGTTTCAAATGTAGGACCCGTTACACCTAAATACACACCTTCATGCACTTTAATATCATTTGCGGCTGCTATGTTTTTTACTTTTGCAATTAATGATTTAGCATATGGTTCGCTCATATCTGGGAAACGAGTTCCAAGTGCCTCCTCATTTTTGCCAAGTAATGGGTTGATTGTAAATAAACTGATATGATCATTGATGATCATTAAATCACCTACTTTAAAATTACTATTCACTCCTCCAGCCGCATTAGATAGTAGTAATGTTTCTACACCTAGTGCACGCATCACTCTTACTGGATAAGAAACCTGTTGAGGCGTATAGCCTTCATAAAAATGAAAACGCCCCGACATGACCCATACTTTTACGCCTTCTAGTGTACCAAAAATTAAACGACCCTTATGCCCTTCAACAGTGCTCACTGGAAAATGAGGAATCTGCTCATATGGAATTTCAAATTCCGATACAATTTCTGAAGCTAGGTTTCCGAGTCCACTACCTAAAATGATACCAATGGCAGCCTGGCCATTTACCTTAGAATCTATGTATGATTTTGTTTCTTGTAATTGTTGAAGTATCGAAGACATAATTGCTTTTTATAGACTACAAATATAGTTAAGCTGGGGCAAAGAAAAAGGCCATTTCGCGGTTAGCGAAATGGCCTATAATTGGTTAAGCTTGTTTTAGTAATTAACTTAAACGTTTAACGTTAACTGCGTTAGGACCTTTACGGCCTTCTTGCACGTCAAAAATAACCTTGTCATTCGCCTCGATTTGGTCAATCAAGCCGTTAGCATGTACGAAAGTTT
>JACCDN010804151.1_pt1 | contig 30948 bp, 28 predicted proteins | sample 7441691 | NCBI WGS metagenome assembly JACCDN01 (sample SAMN15323439, study PRJNA562643) | freshwater metagenome | isolation source: river surface water | place: USA:Blue River Watershed | collected 2017-08-16 | reverse complement strand
TCAAACAATGGGGCTTAACTCAAGCAAGACTCAAATTGGCTAAACCCGATGCGATTGTGATGCATCCGGGGCCCATGAACCGTGAAGTGGAGATTGCCAGTGATGTGGCTGATGGTCCTCAGTCAGTGATCCTCAAGCAAGTGACCTTCGGTATTGCGGTACGCATGGCGGTGATGTCGATTGTGGCGGGAAACTAAATGAAAAAGGTAATCCCCGTTATTTTGTGTGGGGGCACCGGAACTCGTCTTTGGCCTTTGTCTCGTTCTAGCTACCCAAAGCAGTTTATTTCATTATTGGGTCAGCAAACTTTGTTTCAGGATGCAGTTACTAGAACTCAATCATTGAATAACAAGAATGTACAAACTAGTTCTCTTTATGTGGTAACCAATGAAGAATATCGTTTTTTAGCACTCGATCAGATTGAGTCGCTTAAAGATATTACAAAAATTAAAGTTTTATTAGAGCCCGTGGCTCGCAATACTGCACCTGCCTTAACACTGGCAGCTTTTGAGGCGATTGATGAAGATGCCGATAGTATTTTGGTGGTCTTGCCTGCCGATCAGTTAATTGTTGATGTTGAAAAATTTTCCTTGGTGATTGAGCGGGCAGTTGAGATTGCTGCTCAGGGTTCTATTGTTGTTTTAGGTATCCCGCCAGAGCGCCCTGAGACTGGATATGGGTATATTCAGAAATCCAGTAAAAAAGGAATAAATGGTGAATATGAGGTTGTTAAGTTTGTTGAAAAACCAAGTATTGAACTTGCTACACAGTTCTTATCTTCTGATGATTTCTTTTGGAATGCAGGTATTTTTATATTAACTGCAAAGCAGTGGTTACGCGCCATAAATGTTTTGCGACCAGAGTTAAATGAGCTTATCTTTCAATCTTGGATGAAACGTATCATTGATAAATCATTTGTCCGACCAGAGCAATCTTTGTATGAACAAGTTCTTTCTGAATCAATTGATTATGCTGTGATTGAGAATTGTGTTGAATCAAATATACCTATTAAAGTTTTACCATTGCTGTCTGGTTGGAGTGATATGGGATCTTGGGATGCTGTATCAAAAGTTGCATTACTCGATGAATTAGGTAATTCATCCGTGGGAGATGTGATTTTTAAAAACTCGGAAACTTCTCATGTTCATAGTACTTCACGTTTAGTCGCAGCTGTTGGCTTAAAAAACATGATTGTGGTTGAGACACCAGATGCTGTATTAGTCCTCAATAAGAATGATTCCCAAAATGTGAGGAAGGTTGTTGAGGCTCTTGCCAGTCAAAATCGTCATGAAAAAGATTTGCATCGAAAAGTTTATCGACCTTGGGGCTGGTATGACTCTGTTGATGAAGGTGAGTGTTTTAAGGTGAAGAGAATCCAAGTAAATCCTGGAGCATCACTCAGCTTACAAATGCATCGACATCGATCTGAGCATTGGGTTGTGGTGAAAGGGATTGCAGAAATTACTAATGGCGATAAAGTTTTTGAACTCAAAGAAAATGAATCGACCTATATTCCCGCCGGGCAAACACATCGTTTATCAAATCCGGGAAAACATCCTCTTGAGATAATTGAGGTTCAAACAGGGTCGTATCTGGGGGAGGATGATATTGTTCGTTTTGAAGATGCATATGGTCGACGCTAATGAGTCTCCCAAATCTTATTTGAAAGTATATTTAGTAAATGAAACGTTCTTTTAAGCATTTAACCTCACGTTACATTAAAAACCGTCTATTGGTTTTTTGGGATCAATACTGCCACCCAAATAATCCATGGTTAACATCGGATGCTGTTACTTTGCTGGATCAATTATTGAAATCGGATGATGTGGGTGTTGAGTTTGGATCGGGACGAAGCACGCTTTGGTTTGTTCAGCGCCTGAAGCATCTCACATCTATTGAAGATAATCATGTTTGGTATGCTCTGGTAGAGAAACGAATTAATGCTCTCAGTCTGCAATCTAAAATTGATTATAGATTTTGTGAAAAATTAGACAGTTATGTTAATCAAGTCAATTCATTTGCTGACGAGTCAATAGATTTTTGTTTGGTTGATGGTGAGGTTCGTGATAAATGTGCGTTATTAATGCTACCAAAAATTAGGTCAGGTGGGCTCATGGTTGTGGATAACGCTAATTGGTATTTGCCGCAAGAAAAATTCTATAGTCCAAATACTTTGAGACCTCGTGATGGTTGTGCATCAGATATCTGGGAAGAGTTTCGTCATAAAACATCTTCATGGAGAAAAATTTGGACAAGTAATGGAGTTACCGATACTTGTATTTGGTTTAAGCCCTGATTAAATGATTTTATTAGGCAAAACTTTCCTTGCAAATTTTAGTTGGCTTTTTGTTGATAAGGTTTCAAGGCTTTGTTTGGTGTTGATAGCTGAAATCTTGCTAGCCAGGCATTTGGGACCTGGACAGTTTGGAGTTTTAAGTTATGCCTTGGCAATTTATTCTTTATTGCTAGTTATATCGAGTTTTGGAATTGATAATCTCCTTATAAAAGATTTGGTAGGGTTCTCAGCTGATCAAAATGAACTATTGACATCAGCAATAGTTGTCAAATTTTTAGGTGGGATTTTCGCTTTTTGTTTCACTTTAGTTTGGATCAATTGGGTTGCAAATGATATTTGGCTACCGGTACTTTTGATTGGAGTGGGCCATCTATTTCATTGGTTAAGGGTATTTGAGTTATTTTTTCAATCACAAAATAAGTTCAAAAACATAGCAATCGCTACAAGTGGTGTTTCATTGCTATTTTTTTTGCTAAAGATAGCCTTTATTTATCAGAAGTATTCTTTAGTTGTTTTTAGTTGTGTGTATCTGACCGAATTAATTTGCACTGGAATTATTATTTTTATACTTTTCACAAAAAATAATAATTTACAAATTAAGTTAAATTCAAAAATTTTGCGACAGCAAGCCAAGATGGGTTTGCCATTTGTTTTATCAGGTGTGGCAGTTTCAATTTACATGAAAATTGATCAAATCATGCTTCAAGAGATGATCAATAATGAAGCTGTTGGTATTTATGCTGCTGCCACCAAGTTAAGTGAGGGGTGGTACTTTATTGGCGGCATTTTGACCGCAGCGATGGCTCCTACCGTTTACAGGTATAAGCTTGAGAATGAGTTCAATTATTTCGATACTTTGAAGCAAATACTGGCATATTTACTTTTAATTGGAGCTCTCATTTTGGGATTCATGCTGCTTTTCTCTGAATACTTGATAAATATTATTTATGGTCAGCAATACCAAGGTGCTGCAGAAATTCTGGAGGTTCATGTATGGGCGATATTTTTTGTCTATTTGGGATGTGTGCAAGGTATTTATTGGGTAGCAGAAGGTTTGCATAAGGTATTTTTATTTCAAACACTTTTGTCGGCAATCTTAAACATTGTTTTAAATTTATACATGATTCCAATGTATTCTGGTCTAGGAGCAGCTTGGGCAACACTAATTTCTTATGGCATCCCCATAGTCTTGATGCCATATTTTTTTAGGTCGGCTAGACCTTTACATCAAATTCATCTTGGATCGTTTGATAAGATTATCTCAATCTTAAAATTCAAGAATAAAAGTAATGGATGATATTTGCATGTTGGCAAATTGGTATGATTTATGATGGATCAAAGTCTATGTCAGGTTTCTAGAGTGATAACCTGCCACGCTGGCGCAAGGGATCATTATCAGTTATCGTATTCATTTCATGAGAGCGGTTTATTGGATGGTTTGGTGACAGATTTTTACACCCCAGATATCCTTCGATATTTATTAAAAAAAAGGTTTAATTCCAATTTAAGTTCAAAGAAAGTTAGCAGCTGTTGGAATGATTTTATCAAGGCATATCTTTTCAAAGATTATTTAAGTTCAAACAACAGTATTTCTTTAAGGGCTGCTCAAAGAGCAATAAAAAATAAATCCAACTTATTTGCCTGCAGTTACACTGCAGGTGCGGGCTTTAAGTACCTCAAATCTTATGATTTTCATGCGCGTAAATATTTATTTCAATTGCACCCACATCCTAAAGTAATCTTAAATATTTTAAATCGTGAGATTTCTCTAGGATTAAGTAGTGAGCGTGATTTATCTTACGAAGTTGAGTTTGATTCCGCCATGATTGATTCATTGATGGATGAAGCGCATTTGGCTGATGCGATTTGTGTGGCTAGCTCCTTTACAAAAAAATCACTGATTGATGCTGGAGTGAAATCTGAGCGTATAGAAGTAATTCCATATGGAGTTGACGGGACAAAATTTGAAAACCTTGATATAAAAAAACCCAATAAAAAACTAAAGCTATTGTTCTGTGGCCAGTTCATTCATCGTAAAGGCATTACTTATTTGTATGAGGCCCTTCTTCGCTTTGATAAAAATAACTACGAATTAATTATTGTTACAAGAGGGGGGTACGAAGAAAATATCCTTGAAAAATTTAAAAAAAATTTAAATATTCAGGTGTATTTTAATGTTCAAAGTCATGACTTAGTTAAACTCATGCATCAATCTGATGTGTTTATATTGCCATCCTTGTTTGAAGGTTTTGGCCACGTCATTTTGGAAGCAATGTGTGCTGGATTGCCGGTAATTACAACGGTTAATACTGCTGCAGTTGATTTGTTTGAAAGTGGTCAGGGGGGATTTATTGGATCCATTGCAGACGTAAATTTTTTGTATGAAAAAATTGAATTTTTTATGCAATATCCAAATGAAATAATCTCGTACGGACATCAAGCTGCTCTAATATCCAAGGCCTTCACATGGGGCTCGTTTAGAGAAAAAATCAGAAATTTTTACATTCAAAATGAGTTGAAATCATTGTGAAAAAATCAAGTCATCAACTACTGTTTTTAACAAACATCGTAAACCCTTATCAATTAGATTTGTTTGATGCTTTGTCTAAATATTTCAATCTTTCAGTGATCTATTTTTCCAAGAGTGAAAGTAATAGATCTTGGAAATTAGATTCAACGAGTGACAATTATCACTCTTTGGTTCTATCTTCAGGAATTTTTAATCGTTGTTTACGATGGCTCAAACCAGACCTGTATTTTCAGCCATCATTGCTTCCTAAGTTATTAGCTTTTGAGGGTGATAATGTTGTGATCAGTGGAAGTTACTATTCGCCCAATACTTGGATGGCATTATTGATATTCAAAATCAAGAGGAAAAAAGTTTATTGGATGGGTGAGCAGATTAAGTCCTCAGTAAAAACTTATAAAAATAGTCTTAAGAGAATTTTTTTATACCCACTTTTTTTTCTCATTGATGGTGTTCTAGCTGTTGGTCAAGTCGCTGTTAAGAGTTATCGGTCTTATGGTTATGAAGGACCGATTGAGTCAGTTTTTTATAGTATCAATAATCATCGTTTCAATGATGTGGTAGTGTTAAAAAGAAATAGACCATTAAGGGTTCTGATGCCTGGTTCTTTAATACCAAGAAAAGGGATAGATGTGGGCTTATTAGCTTTTCAGAAAGCTCGGTGTAGTTTTAATCAAGAGTGTGAATTGCGTATCGTTGGCGACGGTCCCATGATGACATCTCTTAAAGAGCAATATAAATATTGCCCTGATATACATTTTTTAGGTTTTATGCAGCAGGAAGAAGTTGACCGCGAGTTTATGGCTGCAGACATATTTATGTTTTGTAGTCGCTATGATGGTTGGGGCGTAGTCGTTAATGAGGCCATTGCAGCAGAATTGCCCGTCATTGTCTCTGATGCTTGTGGTTCTTCAGAGTTAATTCAAGATGAGGGCGGGCATGTGTGCAGAAGTGAAGACATTCCATCATTTACGAGTGCCTTAGTTAATTTGGTGAATAATCCAAATATTAGGGCATCAATGGCTCATCATCACTCAGCATTGAAGTCTGAGATTGACTCTAGTGTCATGGCCATGAGAATTTACACATTGATTACTACAGTTTATCGATCTGCATGACTTTTTTTTTGGAAATTGTTGCTTTAGTTTTAACACTTTGGGTGCCAATCTATTGGTCAGTGTATGCTTTTAGAAAAAATATCTTAGCAATATTAGCTTTATTAATCTACAGCGCTTATGTTGTTTGGCCACTCATTTTGATTCATGAATTATCACTTAATCATTACTTAGATATTCAGGTAGAGTCATATATTAATAGAGGACTGATTCTTGATATTTTATTTATGGTTTTATTTATACTAGGATATGAGTGGGTTATAAGAAAAAATATTTTGAGGGGTGCTCAACAAAAAAATATTGAAGTATCTCTAATTCAACGTTTCATTATGATACTTTACCTGATCATTTTTTTCTTAGTCTACTTAAATAATGTATTTGCTGAAATAGACCTGGTTGGGAAATGGTTGGGTTTTGCAAACCAAATGACCTATGGTGTAAAGGGGCTTTCCTATTATCTACAGAATCTCACTGATTCTTTAATTATCCTTACATTAATGGCGTATGCAAGTAATGTCAAAAAAAGATATTTAGTATTGATGGTAGTTGGGGTTATATTTTTTGTTGTCCCATTTGGATTCAGGTATCGTTTGATTTATTTAATTCTAGGATTTTTAGCTTTATTTGTTTACAAAAATCAGTTGTCAGCAAAAAAAATATTGACGCCTTTGATGCTAATAATTTTTTTGGGTATCCTAGTATTGTTCTTAGGCGCAAATCGTACCGTCATTGTTGGTCAAGAGCCCACAAAACAATTTACTTTAAAGATATTGAGCGTTAATGACCTGGTTATGCAAACTCGAGGAAGTTATGTTGATTTAGGGATTTATCAGGCCATTGATCGTGGCGACATTGCACATGATCATGGTAAGTCTTTTTTTTACTACACCATAATTCGTGCCATTCCAGCGAGTTATTTTGATGGTGGGAAAAAACCCTACCCTCCTATATTGATGAAAGATGTGGACAAAGTTTTGAACCTCCGGGCACCAATAGATTGCCAAAATTGTCGCACTGGTGAAGCTCAAACTATCATGGGAGGTATTTATTATTCTTTTGGTGCCAGTGGAATAGCCGTAATAGCCTTTCTGCTTGGTTCTTTAGTTGGATTTTATGCGAGGAATCAAAAGCATTATTTATCATTTATATGGGGGCTTTGTGCTTTGTTAGCTCTATTTACGTTCATTACGCGAGGCTATTTTCCTCAGGTTATTGATAATTGGATTTATCTAGTGATACCCCCGACATTTTTAAAAATTTGGTATTTTGCTTGTCAATTTAATGGCAAGTCAGATCATTGTTGATGACTCAATCAAAAAAAATTTTAATTAATGCTACCAATTTGCACGAAGGAGGAGGTGTCCAGGTTGCAACAAGTTTTTTAAAAGATTTGGTTTCACTAAATTTAGATAAAAATCTTGAATTTAGTGCTTTTGTATCTGTAGAAGTTGATTGTAATATCGAAGAAAAATCAGTTTATAAAAATTTTTTTTCTGAATATCGAATTGTTGAGGCTAAAGAGATTGGCTTGTTAAATTCTCATAAATTGAATTGTTATGATGTAGTTTTTACAGTCTTTGGACCATTTTTTTTGCCATTCTATAGAAAAAAACATATTTCTGGGTTCGCTCAGCCTTGGGTGATTCACCCTGTTGAAGATGTTTTATATCAATTTAAATTTTATAAGCGTTTCTTATTAAAATTCAAGTATTTATTGGCCTCATATGTTTTTACTAAAGCAGATCTTCTTATTGTCGAGTCCGATCATATTAGAAAATTATTGATGACGAAGGGCTATAAAAATCGAATAGAAGTCGTTGAAAATGCTATTTCGACAATTTTTTTTGATAAACGAGAGTGGCAACCAATCCCAGAGTATTTTTTTGCATCTAAAAAAATTAATATAGGAGTTTTATCCGGTAGTTACCCGCATAAAAATTTAGATTTTGTTATTCGTTTGGCACAACGATTAGAGCTAATCCATCCGAATAGATTTAATTTTGTTTTCACACTCAAACCTCAAAAGTATGATGAGTTGCTAAAAGGGCGGCAAATTTCATCGGTATGTAATATCGGGGTAATTAGTTTGAGGCAGTGTCCAATTTTTTATAATAATATTCAGGGTGTTATTTTGCCTTCATTATTAGAATGTTTTTCAATTACTCCTTTTGAGGCTATGTTAATGAAGAAGATTATTTTCCTTTCTGATAGAAGTTTTTTTAGAGAAGTCTGCCTTAATCACGCAGTATATTTTGATCCTTTAAGTGTTAATAATGCAATTAGTATGCTGGAGAATTTCTTTTTAAAAGAGGGGGGATTATCTATTGAAGAGCACTTAAAATCTGCACATAATTTTGTAGTGAGCAAAAGAACTTCAGACAGTAAAGCAAAGTCTTATATTCGGTTGATTTCAAGTCTCTAGTATGAATATTCTTATTACTGGCGCCACTGGTTTTCTTGGAAGTCATTTAACGGAGCGTTTACTAGCAAATAATGGATTGAAGGTGTTAACTTACTCAAGAGGGGACCCGCAGGATACTTTATTTGATAATTTGAGGGTTGCAGATTTTGTTTTTCATTTGGCTGGGGTAAATCGCTCTGAAAATCATAATGCATTTAGAATTTCAAATGTCCAATTAACTTATGACATTGTGAATTTCATTCAAAAAAATAACCTTTCTACATCAGTTTATTTTTCATCATCTATTCATTCTGAAAATGTTTCTGAATATGGCATGAGTAAGCTAGCGGCTGAAGTTTTATTAATGAATTTAGAGAAAAGTAATAGAAATAAAGTCATTATTCATCGCTTAGCTAGAATTTTTGGACCTAAGAGTAGGCCAAATTATAATTCTGTTGTGGCAACTTTTTGTTATGCAATTGCCAATAATTTAAACTTTAGTATCTCAGACCCAAAAAATCTGATTGAGGTTGTTTATGTGTATGATTGGGTTAACTCCATGCTTGAGCTATTGAATAACACTTCAGGGCAAATTAAATTACCAACTTATACCATTAGTTTGGGAGACTTATGCGATATTCTTATCAATTTTAAATTGGGCCTTAATTCTCAATCGAGTAAGGTCAATCCAGAATTATTGGTTAAATTGCACTCAACATATACCTACTATCAGAATTTACCCCGCTAAATTGTTTTAGTGGTTGAATGAGATTGGCTAATACGTAGTATTTAACTCGCCCAAATTTAGTTGATCAAATAATTAAATAGATCTCCTGCTGTAAGTTCCCTTTACTTAATTATCTATGTCAACAAATTTGATCAAACTGAATTAACTTTATTGATAATTTAGTAGGGATATAATTATTGGGCTTAGGTAATAATAATCCTTGGCCTTAATTCTTTTCTTGTCTATTTTTTTACCATAAAACTATGAAAAAAGCTTTTATTACCGGGGCAACCGGTCAAGATGGGTCTTACTTGACAGAGTTTCTGTTAGAAAAAGGGTACGAGGTTCATGCGATTATAAGAAGATCGTCAGTATTTACGACTCAAAGAATTGATCACTTATGGAATCATCCTCGTTTTATAACTTATCACGGAGACCTAACTGATTCGAGTAATTTGCATAGCTTGCTATCAAAAATTAATCCGGATGAAATTTACAATCTAGGTGCACAATCGCATGTGGCGGTATCTTTTGAAGTTCCTGAGTATACGGCAGAGGTTGATGCAGTAGGGACAATAAGATTATTAAATGCAATAAAAGACCTTGGTATGACTCCGAGATTCTATCAGGCATCTACCTCTGAACTTTTTGGTGGTCTCCCTCATACGGTGCCTCAAAGTGAGGCAACCCCTTTTTATCCCAAATCTCCCTATGGCGCAGCTAAACTTTACGCATATTGGGCAACTGTCAATTATCGAGAGTCATATAAGCTCTTTGCTTGTAATGGAATATTGTTTAACCATGAATCTCCGCGAAGAGGTGAGACATTTGTAACAAAAAAAATATCTAAGGGGGTGGCGCGTATTTCTCAAGGAAAACAGGACTTAATTCTATTGGGTAATCTAGATGCAAAAAGAGACTGGGGGTATGCAAAAGATTATGTCGAAAGTATGTGGTTAATGTTGCAGGCTAAAGAGCCGGATGATTATGTTATTGCAACAGGGCAGATATACAGTGTTCGAGATTTTGTTGAAATGGCATTTAGTGAAGTGGGTATTTATTTGAGATGGCACGGAGAGGGAGTCAATGAGTACGGGGTGGATTCAGAGACGGGTGAGGTTCGTGTTCGTGTTGATCCGACATATTTTCGTCCATCAGAAGTTAATATGCTGTGTGGTGATTATAGTAAGGCTAAATCTAAACTCGGTTGGTCTCCAAAAACAAATATCCGCGATCTTATTAAAATAATGGTTCAGTATGATTTAAAACATGATGGCTACGGTTGGAGTGACCAATGATCTTGGTAACTGGTGCCACCGGGTTTCTTGGAAAAAGAGTTTGTCTTGCTCTTGAGAAAAGGGGGGTGGCTTATCAGTCCATTTCCAGATCTTTAGGATTAGATATACGGGATATTGAAGCAACAAAGCTATTTTTCCAAAAAATAAAACCTTCCTATGTAATTAATTGCGCTGCTTATGTTGGAGGCATTCAATTTGGATATAAGAGAAGTGCAGAGATTTTCCATAATAATTTACTAATGACCATCAGTTTGCTAGAGGCTGCATGGGTTAGTGGGGTAAAAAAAATTGTTAATCCAATTTCTAATTGTGCCTATCCATCTGAATCAACTTTGTTTAAAGAGGAAAATTTCTGGAATGGGCCATTACATGAGTCTGTGTTGGCTTATGGTTTTGCTCGAAAAGCTTCATGGGTTGGATCGTGGGCTTATCGTAATCAATATGGTCTTGATGTTCTGAATTTAATCTTATCTAATATGTATGGTCCTCAAGATCACTTTGAAGAGGAGCGTTCGCATGCATTGGGAGCGATAATTATGAAAATAGTTAGGGCTCATAGAGAAGGTCTGAAAGAGGTTGTAATTTGGGGGAGTGGAAAGCCTGTTCGTGAGTGGTTACATGTTGATGATGGTGCAGAAGCAATGATTCGTGGTTTAGCTGCAAGATCAACTTCAGAGCCAATTAATATCGGTGTTTCTAAGGGGATTTCAATTATTGATTTAGCTATGCTTGTTAAAGACCTTGTAGGTTATACGGGAAATTTAGTGTTGGATTTAAGTAAGCAAGATGGCGCGCCATTTAAAACTGTTGATGGAAAAAAAGGTTTTGAGTTATTAGGTTGGCAACCATCTCGTTCATTTAAAAAATCTATCAAAGAAACAATAGATTGGTATAGGGTTTATGGAAAAAATTACTGAGATTAAAGATGGCAATGTTGTCCTTGCGCGCCACATTCCAGCGCAAGTAGCATGGACTGATCAACTATGCTTTTTTTCTTCTGATGAGGAATACCAGCAAGTCGGTACCTGGAACTATTCAAGCGGTAAGACATTATTACCTCATGCCCATAATGAGGTCGAACGTGTTATTTTTTGGACTCAAGAAGTTTTGTATATTCGTTCCGGGAGAATAAAAGCAAGCATATATGATGCTAACGAGAGAAAAGTTGCTGAAATAGAAGTTTGTGCAGGCGACATATTAGTGCTACTTTGTGGTGGTCATGGGTATGAAATACTTGAAGATAAAACCCAGGTACTGGAGGTAAAAAATGGGCCATATATGGGTGCAGATGTCGATCGCAGAAGGTTTCAAAGTTAATAAAATGAAACTTCAGGTCTTTTTTAGAGAGTTTTTAATGTTGTGAAATAACTTGTTCTGTCAATGAAATCTGGTTGTATAGCAACTATACAACCAGATTAAATAATAATTAATTATCATTTCGTCGAGAGATGGGTGATTATTTTCATAATGCTTTGCTTGCAAAGCAAAAAATTAGTAGTCAATTTATAGATATATTTTGATTGCGCTCAAAACACTATTAACTAATTTATATCAATGTTGAAAGAATAAAATTATGCCGGCCAAAAAAACCGTTTATGTTGGAATGAGTGCAGATCTAATTCATTCAGGACATTTAAATATTTTGAAGAAGGCGGGGGAGCTGGGGGAGGTAGTAATTGGATTGTTAACGGATAAGGCAATTGCTAGTTATAAGCGAGTACCTTATATGTCGTTTGAGCAACGAAAAGAGATTCTCGAAAGTATTAAAAATGTAAGCCGCGTTGTTGCTCAAGATTCACTTGATTATGCCCCCAATCTAAAAAAAATACGTCCTGACTATGTGGTTCATGGCGATGATTGGCGTGAGGGGGTGCAGCGCGAAACACGTCAAGGAGTAATTAATGCGTTGGCTGAGTGGGGCGGTGAGTTGATTGAGGTTCCTTATACTAATGGCATTTCTTCAACAGCAATACAAAATGTTCTTAAAGAGTTGGGTGTCACACCAGATATGCGTCGCGGGCGACTTCGTCGATTACTGTACACAAAGCCAATTATTCGGCTATTAGATATTCATAATGCGCTTAGTGGCTTAATTATTGAAGATACTGTGGTAGAGATGTCTGACGGAGATAAACGTGAGTTTGATGGTATGTGGGCAAGCAGTCTTACTGACTCAACATCTAAAGGTAAGCCAGATATCGAGGCGGTTGATGTTAGCGCTCGAATGACAACTTTAAATGAAGTTTTAGAAGTAACTACTAAACCAATCATCTATGATGGGGATACTGGAGGGCAGCCTGAACATTTTGCTTTTACAGTTCGTACGCTGGAGAGGCTGGGGGTATCTGCAGTTATTATTGAGGATAAGACTGGACTTAAAAAGAACTCACTTTTTGGTAATGATGTATATCAATCCCAACTTGAAATCCCTGCCTTTTGTGAAAAAATTCGTGTAGGAAAAAAAGCCCAAGTAACAGATGATTTTATGATCATTGCCCGCATTGAAAGTCTTATTTTAGATAAGGGTCTAAATGATGCAATTGAGCGTGCGGAGGCTTATCTCTCTGCTGGTGCTGATGGAATTATGATTCATAGTAGGCAAAAAACTCCTGATGAAATATTCAAGTTTTGTGATTGGTATTCTAAATATCAGAATAGAAAAACATTAGTAGCCGTGCCTTCGAGTTATTCTAAGGTAACAGAAGAAGAACTTATTAAGGCTGGGGTGAATATTGTTATTTATGCCAACCACCTCTTACGAAGCGCATATCCAGCAATGGTAAATACTGCACGATCTATTCTTATTCATCAGCGTTCAGAAGAGTGTGAATCAAATTTATTACCTATTAAAGATATTCTAGAATTGATTCCAGGAACAAAATAATGATAGAGCCTAGAGAGTTTTTTGAAGCGCTAACTGAGCGTGGTATTGATTTCTATGCAGGTGTTCCTGACTCGCTTCTGTCTAATTTATGCACTTATTTAGAAGATAATTTTGAGAGTGATCGGCACTTAATTACTGCAAATGAAGGAAATGCAATAGGGTTAGCAATTGGCTATCATATTTCTAGCGGTAAGTTTGCTGCGGTGTATATGCAAAATTCCGGGTTAGGTAACATCGTGAATCCTTGTATTTCTTTAGCTGATTCAGAAATATATAAGGTGCCAATGTTGTTAATTATTGGGTGGCGAGGAGAGCCTGGTGTAGAGGATGAGCCTCAGCATATTAAACAGGGGAGATTAACAATTCCCCTCCTGAATTTAATGGAAATTCCTCATTGGGTAATTGATGCTAATAGTAACATAAGTAGCATACTAAACCTCGCTTTTGCCAATATGGTGAAGAGAAAATCTCCAGTGGCATTAGTTGTTCGTAAGGATACTTTTTCAAAAACAAAAATAAAAACAAACACTAACAAACCTATCACAAATAAAATAGAATTATCCAGAGAATCAGCGCTAGATCAAATACTAAAACTTTGTTCTAGCGATGATTTGATAATTTCAACAACCGGAAAAACATCGAGAGAGTTATTTGAGCTTAGGTTAAAAAATGGTCAAAAGCAAACAGATTTTTTAACTGTTGGCGGCATGGGGCATACATCCTCAATTGCATTGGGCGTTGCTATTGGTCAGCCACAAAGAAGGGTAATCTGCTTAGATGGTGACGGATCTTTAATTATGCATATGGGCAGTTTGCCTGTTATAGCAAACTTCGGCCCCAAAAATCTTATTCATGTGCTTCTTAATAACTTGGCACACGACTCTGTGGGGGGGCAGCCAACATCAGCCAATGTCATTGATTTTGAGAAATTGGCAAATGCTGTTGGATATAAAGCGTATGCTCGAAGTGAAGATATTGATACTCTTGTTAGTTCGTGGAGAAAATTAATCAACATAAATGGGCCAGTGCTCCTTGAAGTTAGAATTAAAAATGGTTCGCGCGCTAGTTTGGGGAGACCAACTTCTACTCCAGAGCAAAATAAAATTGCATTTATGGAGAGGTTGAGCCTAATAAAAAATGGAGAATATTGAAAAATATTTAAAGCAAGTTAATTCCGATTTTTCAAATCCTGTAAAAATTGTCTGCGGCTCATTAACTAATCTTTTTAAAGTTGTTGATGGTAACCATGTTTTGCTGGTTACAACCTCGGGATTTGTAAAAAGGGGAATGTATGAGAGAATAAAAAATGTTCTATCCCCCAAAAAAATCAGTTTATGGGACGGGGTTGTATCAAACCCAGATATCTATGAATTAGATGCCGCAATCCTGAAATTAAAAAAACTAAATCCTGATGTTATAATTGGACTTGGTGGAGGTAGTGCAATTGACTCTGCAAAGGTTTTGGCAGCAGGATTAGCAAATAGCGATAGCACAGGATTGATTGATTTGTGTCAACAGGATTTAGTGCAAAAGTGGGTAAAGAGATTGCCCCTCGTAGTTATACCTACCACTTCCGGAACGGGTTCGGAGGTCACCCCATTTGCAACTATTTGGGATAGGGTTGGTTGCAAAAAGTATTCTTTGTCTGGGAATTTTATTTACCCAGATTTTGCCTTATTAGATGCATCATTATCTTTAACACTTAATGAACTTGATACTCTGTTTCCCGCATTAGACGCACTATCTCATGCGCTTGAATCGCTATGGAATAAAAATCGAACACCCACCAGCAGTATGTTTTCATATTCTGCTTTAAATTTGATGGTTAAATCTCTTCCTGAAGCTCTAAAAAATCCCGTAAATTTGACAGCAAGAACAAATTTAATGGTTGCAAGCACAATGTCAGGGCTAGCAATCAGTCAAACACAAACTGCCGTTGCTCATTCAATTTCTTATCCCTTGACTGTTCATTACGCGGTACCTCATGGATTGGCTTGCAGCTTTACCTTGCGACATATTTTGGAATCAAATATCAATCAGTTGACAGAGTCGAATCCTGAACAATTTGATTTGCTTGTATCGGTTTTAGACCTTCTGGATGAATTATCTCTTGCAGACTTAATAAAAAAATATATTAAAATTGAAGATGCAAAAAAATACAAATTAGAAATGAGTTCAAGCCTTAGAGCGAGGAACTATAGTGGCTCCAAGTTGGGGGGCATAGATAATATTTTAGAGATTGGGTTTAAGGTAAGGTAAATTTTCTTAGGCACTACTTGACTCAAGAGCATTATCGGATTTCTGAATATCTTAATTGTATGTGTCGTTTAGGGTTAATATTTCACAGAATTACTTCTTTATGAAATATCAATCATGTCTGTATTCTGTATTCTGCCACCTTACATCCATAAAATTATATGAATCAGGAATAGTATATTGATGGTCATCGCATAAGATTCCCCAACCACTTCCAATTTTACGAAATTTAGCAGGAAGAAATTCGTCAAAATTTGACTCATAATTCATGGATCCAAGGAATGGGTCCGGCTTTCCGTTTCTTAATACCTCGCATGTTATGAAATGAATTTTATTATTTTCAATAAACTCGGAAAGGGTTTTTAATATTGAAAAATCATATCCTTCAGTGTCAGATATGTATTCATCAATAAAATCCACGCCAATGATTTTAAGATGGTTTGAGAGAAGAATTGTTCTAACTTGAATAACCTGCTTTGCTTTGATGGTTCTTGAGTTTGAAAAATTTAGTAATGAACTGGATGCATCATGATTATTATTGTCTGATAGAAAAAAATCATGGTAACCATCTTTATCTGCGGCTGCAAAATTATATATTTCAATATTATTGAAATGCCCAAATTTACTTTGTAGTTTGGAAAAGTTCAATGGATTAGGTTCATAACCAATTACTCTTTCAAATTTATAAAATATTTTAGCTAGAGACTCTCCAACATTAACACCCACATAAACTAAAACCCCTTTAGGCTTGTTTCTTAGTAGCCAAATATTTCGGATCAGATAGCAATTATAGAAAAAGGAGTATTTTTTTGCAGTCGCTGGAAACTTTGCGACTAAAATTTTTTTTAGTAGTTTAATCATCTATAAACCTATGAAATCAATTTGTTTTCCAAATAAAAAGAAGGTAGTTGCTGTTAAGAGACTTGACCTGCAAAACCTACCGTAGTGCGATATGATTTTCAAATACCATGCAAGAAATTGTGAAAATCTATTATCTTATTAAATTGATAAAGATACATGAAGTTGTAATGATAAACTAAACGGACGTTTAGCCAGTCAGGTTGCAAATTTATAACTATATAAAATACATAAATGAAAAATAACTTTATCATGCAAATGCGCCCTCATTTTGGGGAAGAGGAAAAAAAAGCTATTTCAGAATACATGGATGAAGGTGGTTTCTTAACTGAGTTTAGCCGCACCTCTGAATTTGAAGATAGAATTGCTAAGTATGTCGATGCAAAGCATTGTATTGTTGTGAATAATGGTACGGTTAGTTTAACCCTTGCAGCCTTGGCAGCTGGCATTGGATATGGTGATGAGATTATTGTCCCAAATTACACGATGATAGCGACTCCAAATGCGTTGAAAATGATTGGGGCAAAACCTGTTTTTGTTGATGTGGAGCCTGATACTTTGTGCCTAGATATAAATCTAGTTAAAAGGGCAATTACAAATCGCACTAAAGGAATTTTTTTTGTTTCAGCAAATGGGAGATATCCCATCTCCGGTATCTCCAATTTTGAGGTTTTAGCAAAAGAAGCAAACCTAATCTTGATTGAGGATGCAGCGCAGTCTTTGGGATCATTTTATCCAGATGGAAGACATATTGGCACAGTTGGCATGATTGGGAGTTTTTCGTTTTCAGCCCCCAAAATAATTTCTACTGGACAGGGGGGGGCTTTGGTGACAAATAATGACGAAATTGCACATCGCCTCAGAAGATTAAAGGATTTTGGACGTTCATCTGGCGGAAATGATATTCATGACTCAGTAGGGTATAACTTTAAATTTACAGAATTACAGGCATGTGTTGGTAATGAGCAGATGAAAAAATTACCTGCAAGAGTAATAAGAAAAAAACAAATATGGGAGCGTTATAAGAATAATTTAGAAGATATCCCTGAATTAGTACTTTTTAATCACCAGCTACAGCATACAACACCATGGTTTATAGATGCAAAGCTGAATAAACGTGACGAGCTATTTGAATATTTGTTAAAGAAAGGTATTGGAACTAGAAAAATGTATCCACCAATAAATTCGCAATTGGCTTATTCATTTTCAGGAAGTTTTCCAGTATCAAAAGAAATTGGCAATACTGGAATTTGGTTCCCATCTTATATACAACTAACAGATGCTGAAATTGATTATATATGTGAACAAATTCATAATTTCTTTAATATTAAATAAGTCAAGTATTAAAAACAATTATCTTGATTATCAACTTAAAAAAATGAGGTATTTAAAATAGCTAATATTGCAATAGATTGTGACTATGACGCAAAACTAAAAAAAGATAAAGTATTTAATGAAAATAACGAATATAATATTTTGAAAAAACATCTTGAGATGTTGGGTCATAAAATGCACACGTTAGACATATTTAAGGGCAATAAAATTTACCCAGATATATGTTTATTTTTAGATATGCCTAAAAAAAACATAGCAAAATATGTAAGTAAAAAAACCAAGACTATACTAATAATACGTGAACCACAAAATATATTACCAGAAAATTATAACGAAAAACGTTGGATTGAATTTGATAAAATACTGACATGGAAACGTAATTTAATTAATGCGCAAAATATACATTACATTCCGTCAACAAGAGTATTTTTTGAAAAAAAACTAGAAAAGTTAGAGAATAATAATAGAAAACTTTGTTGCCTTATAAATAGTAACCTCAGTTCAAACGCAATTGGCGAACTATATTCTGAAAGAAAAAAGGTGGTGAAATGGTTTGAAAAAAATAATTCTGAAAATTTTGACTTATATGGCCATGGATGGGATGAAGCTAGATTGTATATAAAAGAACGTATGGTATTTAGTTCTAAGATATTGGCTGAAAAAATAAAAACATACAAAGGGACTGCTAAGAATAAAATTGAAACATTAAGTCAATATAAATTTTCAATATGCTTCGAAAATACAAAAAATCAAGAAGACTATATAAGTGAAAAAATATTTGATTCATTTTTATCTCAAACAATACCAATTTACTTTGGTGCGCCAAACATAAAAAAAATAATTCCTAAAGAATGTTTCATTGATTACCTAGAGTTTAAAGATTTTGAGACTCTTTATAAAACAATCAAAGAAATGCCAGATAAAACATACAATGAATATATATTGGCAATTAATAATTTCATGAATTCAAAGAGTGCAAATAATTTTTCGATAGAAAAATGGGTAGATAGCATATTAAGTGTAATTAAAATTTTAGTAAGAGAAAAGAATGAGAATCTTGCTGAAGAAAATAATTAGAGAAATAAAAAGTACTCATCAATGGGTAATATTAGTTAGAAAACCAGGCACTCAATGGATAAAATTAAATCAGCCATCAAGTGTGAGTAGGGCTGACCCATGTGTAGTTAACTATAATGAAAAAATATTTATATTTTATGAGGAATTTGATATTGAACTTAGAAAAGGATATATTTGCGTCGGTGAATTAAATTATGATGAGAAAAAGCTGGATAATACTAAAATAATATTAAAACATAATTACCACCTATCATTCCCGCATGTTTTCAAATACAAAAATAAGTATTATATGATTCCAGAAAGTAGTCAAAATAATACTATTGATTTATATGAGTTTATAAATTTTCCATATATATTAGCAAAAAAAAGAAATATTATAGAAAATATATCAGCAGCTGACACAATATTTCTTCAGCATAATAATTATTGCTGGCTATTTACATCAATAAAATATGAAAATAAAAAACTACACAATAATAATTTATCAGCATTCTATGCAAAAGATCTTTTAAATGATGATTTTACAGAGCACCCGGAAAATCCAATATCTAGTGGAGATAATTATTCTAGAAATGCTGGGGGAATTTTAACTGTAAATAATGAACTATTTAGAGTTTCTCAAGATTGTGAAAAAATATATGGTGAAAAAATAAACTATTTAAAAATAAAATCCCTTTCAACAAAAAATTACATTGAAAAAATTGTTGGGGAAGTAATTCCACCTAAAGGATATATTGCATTTCATACCGTTAATAATTCCGGTGATATCCAAGTAGCTGATGCAAAGATAGTATTACTGGAATTTAAACATATTTTTAAAAATATAATAAAAATATTTAATAAATTAATTAAAAAAATTAATAATATATGAAAAAAATTGTATTTATTAATTCATCATTTAAAATGGGTGGGCCATCAAGGGTTATATCAATTTGGGCAAACTATTTTCACTCAAAAGGTTACCAGGTAGAAATTTTTTCTAATATAAAAAGCCAAGTATTTTATAAATTAGATAAATCTATTAAATATTCAATAATTGGAATAGAAGAATTTAAGCCAAAAAATAAATTTAAAACACTTTATAAGCTATATAAATTATTTTATCAAAGGAAAAATGAGATAATTATATTTAATAAAGGTTATTACATTCCATATTTATATATATTAAAAAAATTGCATCTTATTGATTGTAGTATAAAGTTAATATACTTTGTCCATGGTGGCAGTAGTAATTTTAAAACTATATATAGTAATTTGCATACTTTTATGATCATCAGGTCATTTGATTTCGTATTTGCATTAATTAATGATTATGACTCGTATAATTATAGGATTAATAAAAGTATCAAAAGAGTAATTGTAGATTTTTTTATTCCAAATATATTTCCTCAGATAAAGAATAAAATCAATTATATTAATAATCCAGTGCCATTTCAGGTTAATGGAATTGCAAACTACGAGAATAAACAAATAATTGCAGTTGGAAGATTTGACAAAGTCAAGGGATTTGATCTTTTATTAAAGGCATGGAGTTTAATTTCTTCAGATTATTCTGATTGGAAGCTTATTTTGGTTGGTGAAGGTCAAGAAGAGGAAAATTTAAAAAATTTAGTCATTAATTTAGGGATTGATTCTCAGGTTGTCATAATGCCATCAACAGAAAATATTGAATCTTTGTATTTGTCAAGTTCAATTTATGCAATGTCGTCAATTATTGAGGGGTATGGTATGGTAATTATTGAAGCTATGGAATGCGGGCTTCCTATTGTTGCCTTCAAAAATGTGGGAGCAAGTTATCTGGTAAAAGATGGAGAAAATGGGTTTTTATCGGCAATTGGTGATATAGAAAGTTTTTCAAATCATTTAAGTTATTTAATTAAAAACGATAGCACTAGAAAATTATTTGGTATAAAATCGAAGGAGTTAGCTAAAAAATTTACTATTGAAAATATCACTAAATCGTGGGACATTGTAATTGACAATGAGCAATAAATTATGAAAATTTTTAGAATAATCTCTACGATTGTAAAGCTAATAATAATTAAATTTCTTGATTACACTCCAATACCCACGCCTTTATATACTTTAGATAGGTCTTTTTTAGAAAGAGAGATTTTTAACTATCTTAATAATATTGTTTCTCAAAATAACAATCTCCTATTTATTGGTGTAGCTAATTACACAAAACATTATTGGAAATTATTAGATTATAAAGTTTTTACGATTGATTTTGACCCCCAAAAAAAATGCTTTGGAAGTTCTAATCATAATATAGGTTCAGCGACAAATTTGAATGATTTCTATCCAAGTAACTTTTTTAGTGTGATTATTGCTAACGGATTACTTGGTTATGGTATGAATTCACAATTCGAATTTAATCAAATGATTGATCAAGCCCATAATTGCCTCTGTAATAATGGCATTTTAATTTTAGGGTATAACGAAAATCCAAATCATGTAAACTTTGATATAAAAAATTCATATTTAAAGAAGTTTAATCAGTATAATCCATGCATCAATGAATTTGATAGATTTAAGTTTAATAATCATGAATTTGTCTTTTTAAAAAAAAATGGGTAGTTATAACAAAAAAATTAAAATAATAACTGCTACAGGATTTGGTGGTACTGGATCTAGTGCGATTACAGATCTTCTTAAAGAGTTTGATTGTGGTCGATCTTTAGGTAGTGATGAATTTTGGTTTTTGCAAGATTTTAATGGTATATCTGATTTAGAATATTATCTTATAGATGGAAATCATAGATCTAAAGTTGATTTGGCAATCAAGAGATATCAAGCTTATGTTTATAGAAATAATTTTTTCTATAAAAAATTCTTCGGTAATGATTTTATAAATTTGTCTAATAGGTACATTTTATCACTCATTGATTCTAAATTTTTAAAATCGCTTTCTATTTTTGATGTAAGTTCACCAATTTTTAAATTTTTTATTTTTAATTTTTCAATTAAAATTCAATTCATCTTTTTCTTACTTTTTAAATCTATAAAAAAAGAGTTCAATCCATTTATACCTAAGGTGACTAAATATTATTCATGTAATGATAGAATCCGTTTCTATAGTAGCACAAAGGATTATACAAGTAGTTTATTTAATCTTCTTAATCCATCCAAAAATTTAGATTTTATTGCATTTGATCAATTAGTACCAGCTATAAACACTCATAGATATTTTAACTATGTAGATAATATGAAGGTTATCATTGTTGATAGAGATCCACGAGATTTATATTTGTTAAATATGTTACGTTGGAAAGGTGCTTCTTATATATGTGATACCAAAGATGTTTATTCATTTATTTCATGGTATAGGAGTATGAGAAATTATAACCTTTATGGTAAATCTGATGAAAATATTCTTTTTTTGAGATTTGAGGATTTAGTTTATAATTATGAATCCACATTATCGTATTTATTGGATTTCTTAAATTTAAATCATAGTAGTCATATTAAAAGAAAATTTTTCTTTAATCCGGATTTATCAATAAAAAATACAAAACTTTGGTTTTCTTCAAATCAGTACAATTATGAAGTTAAATTAATTGAAAGTGAATTGGCAGAGTTTTGTTATCCTTACTGATTTCAAAATATTTTCATAATAATTTATAATGTTTTTATTTTTCAAATTATTAACTTATATTAATAAAAAGCGTAAAATTCAATTGATTTTACTTTCCTTATTAATGTTTCTTTCTGCTCTTCTAGAAGTTATTGGACTTGGAGCTCTTGTACCTTTTCTTACAGTTTTATCTTCACCCGAAAAAATTTCTGATGCAAATTTTTTATTTCTTTTTTCTGTTTTTAAATTTTCAGATTCTGAAAATTTTATCTTTTTATTTACATTATTTTTTTGTTCGATCATATTAATTTCTGGTTTTTTGCGATTAACATTTTTGTGGCTTCATACTTATTTAAGTTTTATTATTGGTGCAGATTTAAGTGTTCTAATGTATAAAAAGACTCTTTATCAAAGTTATGAAACCCATTTATCAAGAAATAGTAGTGTTGTTATTTCAGCAATTTTACAAAAGTCTAGTGGCTTAGTTACTTATTTAGTTTTTCCAGTATTAGGCTGTTTAAGTTCTGCTATCATTTTATTTGCAATTTTATTCTTCTTGATTTTAATTAACCCTATTATTACTTTGGTTACATTTATTACTTTATTTTTTATTTACTTATTAATAAGTATAATTTCTAGATCATTATTGTCTGCCTATAGTGTAATTATTAGTAAATCTTCTGATAGATTGGTAAAAGCATTGCAAGAGGGTTTAGGTGGAATACGTGATGTTTTAATGGGAAATTTTCAAGAAGTTTATTGTGATATCTTCAAATCTGCGGAATATCCCTTACGTAAGTCACAAGCTATGATTCAAGTGATTGCAGGTGCACCTCGTTTTATTATTGAGTCAGTTGGTGTAACTTTTATAGCTATAATTGCATACTATTCATCTATTGGGTTCATAGGTTCATCTTCTAATGTAATACCATTAGTCGGAACCCTTGCTTTTGGTGCTCTTAGAATGTTGCCTTTGTCTCAGCAACTATATTCTAGTTGGTCTATTTTTAAGGGAAACAAATCAAGTATTGAGGATGCATTTTATTTGCTTGATCAAAGGTTTCCAGAATCTATCAGTTCAGGAAATAAACCATTAAGATTTGAAAATTTGATTAGTCTAAATAATGTTTCTTTTAAATACTCTGGATCACCAAGTCCAGTTCTTAAGGATGTCAGTTTAAATATTAAAAAGGGTCAAGTAATTGGTTTTGTTGGAGTTACGGGAAGTGGGAAGAGTACACTTTTAGATATTTTAATGGGATTGTTAGACCCCTCAGCTGGATCAGTAGAGATTGATAGTGTTCAATTAAATCAATCAAACCGTTCATTGTGGCAAGCTAAAATAGCGCATGTTCCTCAGGCAATCCATCTTATAGATGCTAGTATTGCAGAAAATATAGCATTTGGTGTAGATATCAAATCAATTGACATGAATAAAGTTAATTTGGCTGCATCAAGTGCACAAATATTAGACTATATAAAAACATTAACACATGGATTTAATACAAATGTTGGCGAGCGAGGTATTCGTTTGTCAGGCGGCCAAAGGCAAAGAATTGGAATTGCTAGGGCGCTTTATAAAAATGCAGATCTAATAATTTTTGATGAAGCTACAAGTGCACTCGATATCGAAACAGAAAAATTAGTAATGGAGTCAATTGAATCTTTGCCAAACAAGCCGACATTAATCATAGTTGCGCATAGACTCTCAACACTCAGAAATTGTTCAATTATTTATGATATTAAAAATGGGCAAATTGATAAATTTGGAACATATGAAGAGTTATTTCAACAAAGTTAAAATTAATTCAAGAATTATGTTGATATGAATAAAAGTTGCAGTAGCTTATTACTAAGCATTGAACCATTTTTACGGAATTATGTCGATTGTGAAAATTTAGTAGTAACTGAAAAAAATGCTAATGAACTATTAACCTGGAATAGATTTGACTTAACGTTTAAAATCTTTTATTTAGAGCAATTGAATCTTAATGTTGAATTTTCCGAAGGTTTATATGAATTACATTTAAAATCCTTCGGTATGGGAAGGATTCGTGAGCCAGGGAATCAAAATAAAAATTCAATTGAAGTATTCACTAGAGAATTTAAAAAGTTACACAAAAGCATATTGAACAATGGATTCGATCATAAAATATCCCTAATACCGCTCGCAAATGATGGGACTATTGCTAATGGTTCACATCGAATAGCGTCTTCTATAGTTGCGAAAGAAAATGTTCATTGCATTTCTACTGGAGTAGAAATGCATAACTACGATTATAACTACTTTAAGAAAAGAAATATTCCAATAGCTGTTTTAGATCAAATGGCTTGTAAGTTTTTGGAGTATTCGAAGAATACATTTTTGGCATTCATATGGCCATCTGTTGGTAATCAAGAATTTCTAGTAGAAAAATATATCCGAAATATAGTCTATAAAAAATCAATAAATCTAAATTTGAATGGTGCTCACAACCTATTGACACAGGTTTACGCTGGAGAAAACTGGATAGGATCATTTGAAAATAATTTTGAAGGAGTTAGAGGTAAATTAAATGAATGTTTTCGTATTAATAATCCTTTAAAAATTATAGCATTTCAAGCGGTTGATTTAGATGAGGTCTTGTCTATTAAGGAAAAAATTCGGAAGAATTTTAATCTTGGAAAGCATTCTATACACATTACAGATAGCTCTGAAGAATCGCTAAATCTGGGCCGGGTAGTTTTTAACGATAATTCTGTTCATTTTTTAAATAATGCGAATCCCACAAGGTATAAAAATAATTTAACAAAACTTAATTTAATAAAAGATATTTTTAAGAATTTTAAAGTAGATAAAAGTTCATTCATTTTTGACGGCGGCATAGTACTATCTCTGTATGGATTGAGGGAGTCTAATGATATCGATTATCTAACGATTGGAAATGAAGTAGATCTTAATGCAGAATGTAAACTATTTGAGAATCATTGTGACCAATTGTTTTTCCATAAAGAATCTGCTAAGGAGTTAATTTCAAATCCAAAATATTACTTTTATTATGAGGGTATTAAATTCATTTGTTTGGAACAAATATATAAAATGAAGTTGGAGAGGGGGGAGGGTAAAGATAGAATTGATTGTCAATTAATTCAATCAGTAACAAAAAAAAGTCACTTTAGATTGGTAAATTTATTCATAATTCAATCACTAATATATTTTAGGCTTAAAGCATTTTACTTTATATATAAATGCATAAAAACAGTTGGGTTGCTTAATATTGCAAAGAAAATATTACGAAGGGAATAATTTGAATTCCCTTATTTCAGTATTAATGCCAGTATTCAATGCGGAGGAATATTTAGATATTTCAATATCGTCTATTCTAAATCAAACTTATAAAAATTTTGAATTCATCATTATTAATGATGGATCTACCGACTCTTCTTTAGAGATAATTAAAAAATATCAGAATCTTGATGTTAGATTAAGGGTTATCTCCAGAGAAAATCGTGGACTTATAGCTTCATTAAATGAGGGGTTAAGTATTTCTACGGGGGGGTGGATTTGTAGGATGGATGCAGACGATATATCCTTGCCGGATAGGTTGAGTAAACAGGTAAATTATGCCGAAGAGAATAAGCTAGATATTTGTGGCTCATGGGCTGAAACTTTTGGTTCTGAAGTGAAACTAATAAAACCATGTAGTAACCCTTTTGATATTGAGATTAACTTATTATTCAGGTGTCCTATAGTTCATCCGTCAGTAATAATGCGAAAAGAATTTGTAAAAAATTTAAAGTACAGTGAAAAATTTAAGCATGCAGAGGACTACAAATTCTGGGTTGATGTTGCGCAATGTAAAGGGAGGCTAGGAAATATTCCTGAGAAACTTCTGCTTTATAGGCTTCATTCTAAGCAAATTTCTCATGTTCACTCTGAAGAGCAACTTAAAAAAACAAAAGAGATAAAGCAACAATATTGGATGTATTTTTTAGGACAAATTAGTTGTGTAAAATTGGAATATATTAGATTAATTTCTCAAATGGATAGGCTAATTAATCATAAAAATCATGGGGTGGATGAGTTTTTTACTATTTATAAAGCGATTGATACTAAATTTAAGAAATTCTATTTACGAGAAATTGTTAGATTATATTTAAAACAGGCTCTGATCGAAAAAAAACTAATTTGCCCATTTTTACATTTTCTCTTTAAAGTACGAAATTGGTCAAGTTTCTATTTAATAATTTTGTTATATTTCTATCAAATTATTCCACTAGAATTACGTTTAAAAGTTATTAATAAATTAAGGAAATTAATTTATTAATAATTTTTAGTTTTTTGCATGATTAAGCATATGTTGGAGAATGGATTGTAACTAATGAAAAAAACAATTATTTATGCAGTCAATATGCATAATGGTGGTGGTTTAACTGTATTGAAGGATGTGCTTAGTGGAATCTCAGTAGAAAGTATTATACTATTCGTTGATTCGCGAGCAGAGATTAACAAAGTACTCGAGACATTTCAAAACTGTGAAATTATAAAGATACGTCCTACCATTTGGAATAGATTGCTAGCAGAATTTTCTGTTTATAAAAAAACTTCAAAAAATGATCAGATTTTATTTTTAGGAAATTTACCCCCATTATTAAAGTTAAAAGGAAGAGTATCGCTCTATATCCAAAACCGGTATTTAATCCAAAATAGAAAACTCAGTGACCTTTCATTTTGGATGATATTTAGATTAATTTTAGAAAGAATGTGGTTGAAATTTTTTTCAAAAAATGTGGATGAATTCATTGTTCAAACAACTTCAATGAAAAGTCAGTTAATTAAAGGACAAATATCAAAAGGGAGGTCGGTTCAAGTAAAGCCGATTTTGAATAGGAACTTTAAGAATATAGATCTTGGTAAAAAATTTGATTTTATATATGTAGCCTCTGGTGAGGCTCATAAAAATCACAAAACCCTAATTGATGCTTGGATTTTATTGGCAAAAGAGGGCCTCTTTCCTTCATTGTGTTTAACTATTGACCCAATAAAATATCCAAATATTGTTATTGATATTCAAAAAAAAGTGGTCAAGTTTGGATTAAATATTTTAAATCATGGATTTATTTCTGCTGATAAAATTACACCTTTTTATTTGCAATCAACTGCACTCATTTACCCATCAACTTTTGAATCTTTTGGTATCCCGCTTGTTGAGGCGAAGAATCTTGGGCTGAAAATTATTGCATCTGAACTAGATTATGTTAGAGATTTGGTTTGCCCGCAGGAGGTGTTTGACCCACTATCTGAAGTTTCAATTGCAAGAGCCGTTAAACGTTTTCTGCAAATTCCAGAAGCTAATGTTGAAATATTATCGGGAAGAGAATTTTTTTGTTGGTTTATTGGAGAGCGTAAGTGAAAGTTCTAATTTTCAGCCAACACTTCTGGCCAGAGTCATTCAGAATTAATGAGTTGGCTGTGGGATTAAAGCAAGAAGGTGTTGATGTGGAAGTTATAACGGGTAAACCAAATTATCCCTCAGGAAACATTTTCCCCGGTTATAACTCTGTGAAGTTTGATACCGAAATTTGGAATGGGATTGCAATTCATAGGTTGCCTTTAATACCGAGGGGGCGAGGTGGTTATTTTCGCCTCTCTCTTAATTACATTTCATTTATTTTTTCAGGTTTAATCTTTGGTCCCTGGCGGTTGATTGGAAAACAGTATGACATTGTATTCTGTTACGCCACTTCCCCTTTTTTACAAGTTATACCCGCATTATTTATTGCAAAAATTAAGAATTCTAAATTAGTGGTGAATGTTCAAGATATTTGGCCAGATAGTCTTATTGCAACAGGGTATATCCGTAACAAACATATACTAAAAATTGTAGAGAGAATAGTGGTTTTTTTGTATAAAAAATCTGACCTCTTGTTAACTCAGTCAAAAGAGTTTCAGTCCCGAATTCGGAAAGTTGCACCTGATGCAACTACAAGATATTGGCCGAATTCAGTTGACAAATTATTTATAAATGATTTTTCAGATGAGTTACCAAATATTCCAGAATTAGCTAATGGTAAATTTAAAATAATCTTTACTGGAAATGTTGGTGAAGCTCAAGCTGTTGATGTCATTCTTGAAATGGCAATTATTCTTAAAGAGTATGACAGTATTCAGATATTAATCTTTGGTCAAGGTAGTAGATGGTCTTGGCTTAGAGATAGAATTCTTGAAAACAATTTAAACAATATTTTTCTATTGGGCAGCTATCCTGTTGAGATGATGCCTGCTATTATGAGAAAAGCATCAGCGTTATTAGTTACCCTTGCTGACCAAGATATTTTTTCTGCAACGATACCTAATAAGGTTCAAGCATACTTAGCTTCAGGTCGTCCTATTTTAGCTGCAATTAATGGAGAGGCGGCGACAGTAATCACCGGCGCAAATGCTGGTATTGTCGTTCCTGCTGGGGATTCTAAAAAACTTGCTCAAGCTGCTATGAAGCTTTTTAAAATGAGCAAGCAGGATCTTAATCGCCTTGGAAAAAATGGTCAGAAATACTTTATTGATTTTTTTGATCATGACCAACTTGTGAATAAGTTAACTCAAATGTTTTATCAGCTTAAAGAATAAAAGGGATTTTTGTGAGGTTGCTTATATTCGGGATAACAGGTTTAATCGGGAGTTCTGTTTTTAGAGTATTGTCAGATGACTCAGTTTATGAAGTATATGGAACATGCAGGAATGATAAGGATAAGCATTTTTTTGAGAATAAAGAAAAAATTATTTCTAGCATAGATGTTTTTAGTATTGATGCGATACAAGCTTTAATAAATAACATAAGGCCTAATGTAATTATTAATTGCATAGGAGTAACAAAGCATCTCCCACAAATCAGTAATTATGCGACAACGATTACTGTTAACTCTCTTTGGCCTCATGAGCTAGCAAAATTAGCTGATGACATTGGTGCCAAACTTATTCAAGTGAGTACTGATTGTGTGTTTTCAGGAAGATTTGGTAATTATTCTGAAACAGATATTCCAGATGCTGTTGATCTTTATGGGCGCAGTAAAATTTTGGGTGAGGTGATATACAATAACCACTTGACGGTAAGAATATCAACTATTGGTCATGAAATTTCTACTACATATGGCCTTCTAGATTGGTTTTTGTCTCAAAAAAAATCATGCAAAGGCTACTCTCAAGCTTTTTTCTCTGGTTTGCCATCGATATACTTTGCGCAAATTCTTTCACAATTTATTTTGCCTAGACCAGATTTGCAGGGTTTGTATCATATAAGCGCTGAGCCTATAGATAAATTTTCATTATTAAAGTTAATTGCTCTTCAATATGGAAAGAAGATTCATATTGAGGCTGATGAATCTGTAGTAGTAAATCGATCTTTAAATGGCTCAAAATTTTCAGATGAAACTGGATTTTTATCTCTTAAATGGCCTGAATTAATTAAACTGATGGCTGAAACTAATGGAATAAATAAAAATGTTTAAAGGTAAGGTCCTAATGATCACTGGTGGCACGGGTTCTTTTGGGAACACCGTGCTCAAACGTTTTTTGTCTACTGATGTGTGTGAGATCAGAGTATTTAGTAGGGATGAAAAAAAGCAAGACGATATGAGGCTAGCAATCAATAATGACAAGCTTAAATTTTATCTTGGTGATGTGAGAGATTATTCCAGTATTCATTCAGCACTAAAAGGCGTTGATTACGTTTTTCACGCAGCAGCTCTTAAGCAAGTACCGTCTTGTGAGTTCTATCCTATGGAGGCTGTGAGAACTAATGTAATGGGAACGGAAAATGTTCTGAATGCTGCAATTGCTCAAAAAGTTTCTAGAGTCGTCGTGCTTAGTACAGATAAAGCAGTATACCCAATCAATGCTATGGGCATATCTAAGGCTATGGCTGAAAAGGTCATGGTTGCTAAATCGAGAATGCAAAATGAAGGTGAAACAATTTTGTGTGCTACCCGATATGGCAATGTCATGGCATCCAGAGGTTCAGTTATTCCATTGTTCGTGGATCAATTAAAAAGTAATAAAGAAATTACTATTACTGATCCCAATATGACTAGATTTTTAATGTCTCTAGAAGATTCTGTTGATTTGGTATTGCACGCATTTAAACATGCTCAACAAGGTGATATTTTTGTACAAAAAGCGCCTGCATCAACTGTTGCTAATTTGGCTGAGGCACTTAAAGAGCTTTTTAAAAAAAATAGCCCAATTAAGGTTATTGGTACAAGGCATGGTGAAAAACTGTATGAGTCTTTAATTTCGCGCGAGGAAATGGCTCATGCGGAGGATATGGGGCGGTATTATCGAATACCAGCTGACAATAGAGATCTTAATTATGCTAAATTTTTCAGTGATGGTGAGAAAGTTGTGTCTGAGGCTAGTGATTACACATCACACAATGCTGAACGTTTAGATATTCCAAGAATTAAAGTATTATTAATGAAGCTAGAGTACATCAAGGGTGAATTAAATGCGTAAGGTCATGACCATCGTGGGCACTCGCCCAGAGCTAATCAAGATGGCCCGAGTAATCGCCGAGTTTGATCAATACACTCAACATATTCTTGTGCATACTGGCCAAAATTAT
>JACCDN010414252.1_pt1 | contig 30962 bp, 32 predicted proteins | sample 7441691 | NCBI WGS metagenome assembly JACCDN01 (sample SAMN15323439, study PRJNA562643) | freshwater metagenome | isolation source: river surface water | place: USA:Blue River Watershed | collected 2017-08-16 | reverse complement strand
GGCCTCGTCCCTTCCATCACTACTGCAATCGCACTCCCTACACTTCCCTCTTCTCTCTCCGAGAGAAAGAGTTCCGATGGGTTAGTTACTTCCTCCATCCCACTCTCATTCATACGAAAAACCCCCACCTCATCAGTCGCCCCAAACCTATTCTTTTGCGTCCGTAGCAGGCGTAGATCATAGTATCTATCCCCTGTTAGCTCCAGTACTGCATCCACCATGTGCTCTAGCACTTTTGGCCCAGCCATCTCACCATCCTTGGTTACATGACCAACCAGTATCACTGGGACATTTTTAGATTTTGCATATGCAATAATGCGTCCAGTACACTCTCTAATTTGTGAAACAGACCCAGCAAGCCCCGGCAAATCTGATGTATATATAGTTTGAACAGAATCAATAATAAGTAATGATGTATCTACTTTATTTATTGTGCTTATTATGACATCAATATCCATTTCGGCGAGCATTTTTAGGTTATTACCATCCTTCTCTCCACCCATCCGATTTACGCGTATTTTGACTTGTCCCGGAGACTCTTCGCCACAAACATATACCACGTTCGACATATTAAGTGAGAGCTGTGTAAGTAGTGTAGATTTACCTATTCCTGGCTCACCAACCATGAGCACCACTTCCCCCGCGACTAATCCTCCACCCAACACTCTGTCTAACTCTCCAATCCTTGTGGTCACTCTCTCTCCTACCTTTCCCTCCACCTCACTTAACGACAATAGCTTTGCATTATTGCTAGACACTTTAGCCTTTGACCTTTGACCAACTACACTTACGCTCTCGGAGAGAGTATTCCATTTCCCACACTCACCACACTGCCCTGCCCATTTTGGACTCTGCGCCCCACAATTACTACATTCATAAACCACACTACTCTTTGCCATTAGCCTATTCTAACATTCGAGAAAGTTTATATTTCAATAAAATCTAATCTTACTATATATTGGAGGTAGTAACTTATACAGGACTAATATACATACCCTCTTTAATAAATCGTTCGGCTTGCTATAAGAAAATATTCTTAACTAGATCAAAACACGCTCGTATTCAAGCTAATTGAAAAGCCCAAGATTGTTAAGATTCCACGCTAGAGAACAATACTTAGAATTATAATCTTGTTAAAACCCCACCTATACTGTCCATTGCATCAATAGCTATTCTTTCGTTAATCTCTCTTTCTTTACGTGGTAGTCTACCACCGTTAAACAGAGTAACCTTCTTTCCCAATTGTCCATCCATTATTCCATCAGCTAGGTCGAGTTGTAGTGCGGTGATTCTAACCATTTCATCGTATTTTGCACCATTAGCAATGGCCTTTGCACCAAAGCTAATATCAACCAAAAACGGTTGAGGTAATCTTAACTTTCTTAGCTCGCTATCTTTCACACCAGCACCGTGTGTCAACAATATACTTCCCGCAGAGTGTCTATGTATAAAATTTGGTCTAGTGATACTTGCAGAAACATTACCTCTTGAGAGAGCTACCGGAGTTTGGTTATGCACGATGTGGCCGGCATAGCCAACATCCAGCCGACTGCACATTTCACGAGTTACACTCTCGACATCATCTATAGCTTGCTTAGCAGCATAGGCACACCCTTCATGACTAGATGCCAAGAGAAGCCCATCTATGTGGGTCATAATTTTAGCTAAAGCAGAGTATACTGGACTCTGGTTTTTTTCGAAAAGATATCTAACTTCGTCAGGAAGAGCATTCTGATCACCACCTCCACGACGAGCAATGTGTGATCCTGCTAATCCAAAAGAAATAGTGTCACCTCCAACCAGAATAGCTTCGTCGATACATCGAGCAAGTCCAACTTCAGCGTAACCAGCCATAAATTCTCCTTTTTCTAACTCTGGAATTTTAACAAACGAAAATAGATCTGACAATACCCTGACGCTAACCTGACAACCTCTAGGTTAAAAAAATACTAGATAATGCAATATTCTAATATAAGTGTCTAGAACTTAACATCCAATTATCACTTAAGATTACCGGACGACCAGCTTCGCGCGACAATCTTTCTTCTTCTTCTCTTCTTCGCTCTAGCCACAATTCATTGAGTGCAATCATCTCTCTAAAATCAACCTCTCCCCCATTATTTATTAGCATATCCAAAGCCTTCCTTGCCCTATTGAAATTCCAAACAAACCTTACCTCTTGACCCGACTTATTACCTTTTCTCACTAATGGCATGTTCATAGCATCAAAATCAACCCCCTGCATTAGAGCATAATTTATCTGCACAACATTCGATCCCATCCAAGACTGCGTACACCCATGACATGGGGCTGTAGTTGTATACAGGATTCCTCGTTTTTCATCACCTACTTGTCGTAATGCTAAAGTTTCGGCATGTTTGTCCAAGCGTATATCACTTCTCGTGTCGTTTCTTGCTATCGTTAATGGGCCATCAAACCTCCTAAAAACTGCCCCATATGGGTAAAAATCCATTTTTCCTGCGATATCAGCACATTCTATAGCCACATCCATCAAGGGATCATGGATATACGATATTGGCTGGGCATTTATTTCCTGGACTGCTGCCCGAGCATCTACCATGTCTTCTGGTCTTCTCCCAATTAGTAAATCAAAAATACTCTTGTATCCTCCATTTGAATCTGGAATTTCAATTTGCATTGCAAAATGGTGTCCGTAATTTTTATAGTTGTTAGTCACAATTACTCTTGGTGGCCCACATGATGAACGAGGCAAATCTGGATCTCTTTCGATCATTACCGTAAATCGCTTAAGTATTTCTGCCTGACTCTCGATTACCGCAACAGGCTCATCATATCCAACTCTTTCCGCAATAGCTTTCATATTAACAACATCAAAATTGGGAAAGGGATTTAAGTAACCATCCTCATACCCACTAAGTCCTTCTATTACTCTAGAAATTAATGAATTTATATCAGTTGGTCGTGCCATTGGATCCATATTTAGAGATGTGAATTCTGCTGTCATATGAGAAAAATCACTGGCTTTCATAATTCCAGTTAAAAATTTGTGAGGACTAATCTCTTGACCATCTTGATTTAGAAGTAAGGCATCTCTTTGCCATTCCAAAATACCACCTATCTGTTGGTTCATCGCTTCACCAAGTATTCTTAGTGGTCGAGCAATTAGATCTGGAGCATCATATCCTACTTCCTTACATAATTGAGCGGCCATCAAATCTGCAACTTGTGCAACACTTGAATCTTTATGTTCTTTGCTTTTCTCTTTCCCACCCATATGTCTATCTTACCCGAAAACATATCCCCTGCGCTTGACCGTCCGCAGAAGATTAGGACTAATCCCTACCTGTTTCATTTTTTGTCGAAGTCTCGACATCACCCGATCAATCGCCCAATCAGAATAATCTTTAGCTTGCTTATCAGTCCATAGTATCTGACCAATTTTCTCTCGGTTAACCACTTCCTGTTTATTTTTTATCATATGAACCAGTACTTTGGTTTCAGACTCACTCATTTCATTTACAATCTTCTTTGCGCCTACATACAAATTACCTTCTACAATCCTGATCTCTTCTAGGTCAACCATTCTTTTAAACACTAGGCTTAAAAGTGGGATCCCTAGCAGGTATATACCATCTTTTTCTAGAACCAACCCAGTTTTGACCAAAAAGTTGAACTCTGGAGTTTGTTTTTGATTTCTACTGATACTACCAGATTCTACAGCTCGCAGTAGATCACGAGATATACTATCCAGTTTTGCCATGATCGATTCTAACTTGATAAGCAATCCAGCATCATCCTCTAGATCACTCCACTGTATATCAAAATCATCTCTTAGCTGCCTTTGCACATGACTAATCAACCAGAGGTATCCCCCACACTTATCTACGATTTCTTGATTTTTTGTGTTAGATAGCGACATCTGCCACATTGACTCGTTATATTTCACAAACTGTAGCGCATCTGCTCTAGAATAAAGAGGGTAAATTTCTACATGATCAAACAACAATGAACATTTATCCACTAACAGTGCGTACTTTTCGCTAGTAATATCTCGATCGCTAAATACTACTACCGAAAAGTTGTGGGCGCTTTGCAACAATTTTTCTACAGCTCTTAGCTGGTCGTACTGATCTGTGTATGGCAACTCCCCTACTCCAGTCACAAAAAATCCCAAATTATATCCTTTATTGACCAGATAGTCAGACAAGCTAGCTAAGTCGGTCATGTTCTTGGGTAAGGATATTGCTCTAGTTCTCACCACCTTCAATAACTCATCAAACATCGCAGAAACAATATTGGCTTTATCTATTGGCACGTATGTTAGTAAATATTTGCGATAATACGGACCAAGAATTTCTTTCAGTAGTGGCTTATTATTGAGTATCTCACCCACTCTATACTCGCAGTCATCTTGGATTTGCAACACAACTCCAGACTCACCATATTTTACGATCTTAAGCCATCGCTCTGCATTTGAATGTGTAGTCCTCTCAGTAATTGGCAAAACATCTGTCTGTCTATACACCATATGTGTCAGAATTATACACAGTAACCGATTAATGTCAAATAGTCTGACATAAATCCTGACAGTATAGATATAAATATTGTATCAAATATTTATTACATACCGCGCGCTTTTTCTCCCTAGAGAAAGTTTTCTTCCCCAAGAGGAAGAAGCTGAGTCAGGTGACTCAACTTCTCTCCTGAGAGCTAACTCGGTAGATGCGATACCAATGCGAGTGCGATCAATATTGCACCAACATTCACTACTAGAGCACAACAAAGAATCATAGGGATTGACTCTTTTAGATCTGAAACGATAGGCGTCAAACCCAAAATGATTAACCCGACACCTGCAGACAATAATAGCCAAAAAATCTGGCCAGCAATGCCGAGGACAGCAGCTAACAGAATTAGTGTGAAACCCACAATCCAACCCAGTCGAGGCAAGTTCATGGTACCACCTGCCACAACTTGGGATCGTAAGTAATCTCGACCTGCTCTGTAATTACGTTAGCCTTCGTCTTCAGACCGGGTAGAACCGGGGCGGGCGAATGAGTAGAAAAAACATCCCAAAAATCGACCAACTGTTCGTCGAAGAATAACTGTCCGTAAAAAACTGGACTCCGATCGCCTGTGAATTTTGTAGAATATACAATTTTCACTTGTTTTACAGTCGACTGGGACCCGAGGGCCCTCAAGGTGATCTCTTGACTAACGTCAAGAGCTATTTCCTCGGTCTCGGTGGGGGCGGAAGTGCCGCAGGCTGCGACACAGATGGCGAGAATCGCCAATAACAAAGTTCGAAACAACATTTTCATTTCTTTTCTATTTTCCTTTTCTTACTAGAGATGTGGAGGTGTAAAAAATACTACTATTCACTCCCCTCTACATACGATCTCTCATATATAGGACGGAGTGAACAGTTGCGCGGTATGTAAAAGTGCAAAAATCAGGAGCATGGAGTAAATATACGCAGTGTATACACACCATCCTGCTGATGGCGCGATAATACCCCGTAATAGTGAAAAATGCAAGCTATAGGACCAAATATTGAAAAATCTATTTCCCCATCTCAAAAGTATACACAGGCAGACCCCAGGCAAGAGCCGAGACAGTTTGGCGCACACCTTCGTTTTGTAGGTGCTCCATATGGGTCATCACAGCCTCTGGGTCGACATCTAGGTCTTTAATCAAGGTCTTACCCTCTTTGGCTAGAAGATAAGCTACTTTTTTATTTAGATACTGCACTACCTGTGGATGATTTACAAACATCGAGATCTTGCCGTCAGTGGGTGCCACCATGGGTATCAAGGTCTCATCACTCAATTCTTCAAACGGTATTACTATATTTACGACCGCCCCTTCTTTATGATCTCCAGGTAACATGGGATAGGCTAGCTGTCCTGCTTTCTCTGGTACATTCCACATGTTGTCAAAGAAGGCGACCGACAGGGATCGTAATACTTTTTCGCTCATTCCATACTGAGCTGGCTTGGTCATCATAAGTTTCATATGACCACATCCGATAAACCGCGGGTCCAGTAGGTAGCGAGAGAGAAATACTTGTAGTCTAGGATCAGGGTTAGTCACAAAGTTATACATTTCTTGGGCAGTGTGGAACTTCTTGCCAGCCATCCGCTTAGCACCAAAACCCTCATTGAGGAATTGTGCTAGGTGATGCATCGCGTGCTCATCGGTATGCATATAAAAACGTCCAACATGGCCTAGGTACCAGTCAAACACTTTAAGTATCTCTCCTGGGTTAAAATGTCGACCTGCGACCGCTCCAACAGCTATCACAGCTTCCGCTAGGCGTGACACGTCTCCACCCGGGTTACCCACCACTGGGTTTGTCTCACGACCATCCACACACGCGTCATATTCGTGCTCAAATATCTCACCCAGTTTCACCCAGCGTACTACTCCCTTTTGTTTCAAATAAGAAGCAATTTCTGCTTGAGTATAAGTTTTCTTTGGATTGGGTAGTGCTGTAGCTTTCATATCTCAAATATTCTACCATTCTGACATAATTCTGACCATACAAAAATTACTGAGAGATTGTCGATCATTCTAGAGTAAAACTCGAAAATCGGATTATTCTTCTACTGCACTGAGTAGTCCCTTGAGCTGCTCTTCGACTGCTTTCCAATCGCCATTAGCACCTCGAATCTCTTCAAAGATCCACTGTAGGTCTACTAGGATCTGGTCATCCTTGACTATCATTTTTGTTTTTGACATATCTTCTCCCTTCGCCCGCCAAAGCCTTGGCGACGGCGGGTATTTTTTATTTGTATCCGACTGGTACTTCGGTTAAGACTGGTCCGAGTGACATGCGGCGGTTAGCTGGATCGACATTTTCAACTAGAACTTCGATCTCCTCACCCATTGTAAGTTCAGGGAAGCTTCCCATTCGTGACACATGGATAAGTCCGTCTACTCCAGGCTCAAAGTTCACAAATGTGCCAAATGGTGCGCTGCGCGAGACCTTGCCCTTTACGGTTGTTCCTGCTGGGTATTTATCACCTGCTGCGGCCCATGGATCATTCTTTAGCTGTTTGATAGAGAGGTTGAGTTTGCCTGTTCCCTCTTCAACTCCCATTACTTTAACTTGAGCGCTATCTCCGACCTTAAGATACTTGTGGATATCATCCACTTTTTCCCAGGAGATCTCAGAGATATGGACTAATCCCTCGACTGTAACGCTGCCAACATGGATTGCTACAAAGGCCCCAAAGTTAAGTACGCCCGTTACCTTACCTTCGAGCTGATCTCCGACTTTGACTGCTTTAAGAGCAGTCTCGCGCTCAGCCATAACGGCTGCTTCGGATACATGCTTCTCAGAGAAGATAAGCCTGTTCTTTTCGCGATCAACTTCGATTGGTTTAACCGCAATAGCTTTGCCAACGAGTCCCTGTAGGTTGCCGGCAAATACGCTGCCAAACTGTGAGCTGGGGATAAATCCACGCAGTCCCTGCCATTTTACGATCATGCCACCGCGATTTAGCTCGACAGATTTTACCTGGACTTCGGTCTCATTCTTTAGATAATCATCAAGCATGTCCCAGAGTTTGCCCATCATAGCTCTTCGTAGTGAGAGTAGGATCTGTCCCCTCTCATTCTCGTCAGATGCTACATAAACGTCGATTTCATCGCCGATTTTGATAGTCTCAATAAATTCTTTGGCAATTTCGTATTCTTTGTCTGCGACCACTCCCTCTGTCTTGGCTCCTACATCAACTAATACCATCTTGCGGTTAACCATGGTAACTAGGCCTGTCATGGTCTCACCTTTTTTTGGCACCGAGAGCGTATATCCTGCACTAGATAGGAGATCCTCCATGGTAATGGTAGATCCCTTTTTCTCTACTTTTTCTACTTTTGGAGCCTTCTTTTCGACTTCAGCTTTAACTTCTACCTTTTCCTTTTCTACTACCTCGACTTTTTTAGTAGTTTTCTTAACTACTTTCTCCTCAACTTTCTCAGATTTTTTTGTCTTAGCGACTGTTTTTGCTTTTGGCATAGTAAATAATCCCCTTTCTTATAGAACCTCTATTCTACCTCAAGATGAAAATTACTTCAACACTTGTCTTAGTTGTTAGACACACCAGGAATTAATTCTGATGGTGAGATTTCATAAACGCTCGTAGGTACTTGGAGTGAGATAACAAAGTATCTAACCACTACCACTAGAGCACCTAGACCTAGTGCAATCAGCAGCATCCCAAAAAACTGATTATTCCTGATCCCAGTTGGGCTCATCGAAGATTTTGTTATTTTCTTAGTCGTTGTCTTTTTGGTTACTTTTTTCTTGGGCATAGAACTCCTTATTGGTGTGTATCTACACTCCAATATACACTATTTTAAAGCTCTGCAATAACCCCTCCACCCACAACACATCCCGCCAGATCATATAGGACAACGCTCTGTCCTGGAGCGACCGCAAAAACAGCTTCCCTTAGATTAATTATGTTCCCATCAATGCTTATTACTGGTACCAGCTCCCCGAGATTACGTATCCGTATCCGCAGTTCTGTATCATCTTTAACTTTTAAAGTTAACCTTTTAACTTTAATCATATCCAGGTAACACTCATCTCTCTCCGCAACCAAGAGCATGTTGCTCGTCTGATTTTTACCAATCACATATAGTGGTGGCATATCTGAGCTTTGCACCGAAGGAGTGGTATTCCACCCACCCCTACTCCCAATCGTATAGAACCATAACCCCTCATGTGTCCCGATAGTTTGGTCCTTCCAGACCACATTTCCTGGCTTTACTCCCAACTTATCTCGCAAAAACTCTCTCACATTAAGCTCGCCTATCATACACACTCCCATCGAATCTGGTTTATCTGCATTTGGGAGGCCTAGCTCATGCGCTTTTTGCCTGACCCAGCTCTTCTCTACGTCCCCCAGAGGCCAGAGGATCTTCCCTAGTTTTTCACTCGCTACTTGCCAGAGAAAATATGTTTGATCTTTGCTTAAGTCGACCGGCTGCCTGATAGCGTGCTCACGCTCTACACTATCCCCTATTCGTGCATAATGACCCGTCGCCAGGTAGTCAAAACCATTTTGTTCCATGTATTCATAAAGTAATCCAAACTTGATGTCTCGGTTACAGATAATATCTGGGTTGGGAGTCCTCCCTGCTTGGTATTCATCCAAAAAATACTTTACAACCCGCTCCTTGTACTCTTTTCTCAAATCCAAGACTTCAAAAGGAATGCCTAATTTTAGCGCTACTTGAAGCGCGTCTTTTTTATCTTGATCAGTCCGACACCCTGGCTCGTTGTATGCTTCCACAAAAACTCCAGAGACCTGATATCCTTTCGCCAGTAGCATTGCTGCAGCAACAGATGAGTCCACCCCCCCACTCATCCCAACAAGGACTTTTTTTTGACTCATATGAGTTATCCTACAACCACTGCAAACTGTTTTAAATCACGCCTCCCTATCAACATTTTCGTCCTGAGTCTAGATCGATCAGCAATCGAAGTCTGAGTCTTTACTCTACGTCCAGCCATCACAAAATTAACCCCGACTATTTTTCTTCTCTTCCGACCATTGGCATTCCGGAAATAATCGTAATAGAGCACATTATCGCTATCTGTTAGTCCCAACTCATTCGCGAGCGCCTCATCTATACTACTACCGTCTGCTCCAGTATCAATTTTGGCTTTTACAGTCATATTTTTGCCATTTAGACCATGTATCTCCACTTCTTCGTAGGCGCCCACAGTCTTTCTCCCCAGACCCTTCTCCTGCAACTTAGGGTCAGCAAAGAGTGCTTGAGCGACTCGAATCCCATGCCTAGGTGAAACTACTTTTAGGCCCTGTACACGGTTTAGGCGCTCCCATAGACCCGCTCTATTAGCTATCTGGATCTTTAGTCCTGGCTGCGCATTTACCTCCAGTATCATCGGCACTGCTCCCACCGTATCATCTGTGTTTACTTTTACCTTTACACTTTCACTTTTTACCTTATCTGATACTGTCTGCAAGACGATATCAGAAGCCATATACCCGAGCCCTATCGCTTTTGAGGCGGCAATTGCCGTCTCTAGTATCTCCTCCCATTGTGGGATATGGATACCAGCGAGCTTGCGCCTAGTCCCTGGGAACACGTCAATTGGCATGCCATGATGAACGCCATATGTCGTAATCCCTGTTGCTATATCTATACCAGCTGCTGCTGCTCCCTGAAAAAGGTTTGCTCTTCCACCCGATTCTTCCGTTGGCAACCTCACATAGCTCATGATCGGTATTTCGTTAAACACTATCACTCGGATATCAGGTGTCCCGTGATAACTATACTTCTCAAATACTGGATGCACTCTCACCCTCTCCTCTATATAAGCAATATCTGGCTGGTCATCCATCGAGTACCTACCAGACAAAATATCAGCGATATGTAGTCGTATGTCTGCAGTTGCAAAAGTATCGCCTTGAGAATCAATCCACTCTCCAGCAAACTCACCTTGACGCTCAATAACTACTATCCCTTCACCTCCCAAACCATTGTTTGGTTTAACTACAAAGTCGGGTGGTAGAGTTAAAAAATCAAAATTGTCTAGTTGCTCAAGAGTAGAGATCCGAACATAAGTTTTGGGGACTCTGACATGTGCCTTGTGTAGTGTCTCTTTGGTCAGCAGTTTACTGTTCGCGATTTTTTTACCGCTCCTGCTATTATACTTAGAAGTATAGAGGTGGTTGCGTGAATTAAGTCCTAAAAAGTCATGGAGTTTCATATGCTCTCCCCCACTACTCTTCTTCGTCATCCTTAACTACGCGGCCAAAAAGTAAATATTCAGATAATCTTAAGCCCGTGTATTTACCCATAAAGATGTCTGTAATCGCTAGTCCCAAAAAGATCATTTCTGGCCACAGTATTACTGCTCGCTGTACTAGTTCCCACCCTAAGATCAATGAAGTAATGATCGCGAGGCCAACTGTTTGTATTATCAAAGTCCTAGCCTCATTACTACTACGTCCAGACTGTAGATCGATAAATGTCTCAGCAAGTAACATCAAAATCAGAATCGGGAAAATACCAATACTAGTCAGGTTGTTATATCCCCACTCGCCAGCCACAAACATGACTGATAGTACGCCTGCCGAGACAAACCATAGTAGTAGGGCTACGCGCGGAAGATACTGGAGACGAAAGTTTTTGAGTAGACTCCTTGAGAGTATGGTCACGGCCAATATTAGGACAAAGAGTATAAACCCTGCCCACACACCAGTTGCCAAAAATGCTACTGCGAGGAGTGCTGGAGTCAGGATCCCCGTCCCACGGATACCAATTAGATGTCGCGAGGCAGCGACCAAGGTAACAGCGAGCGGAAAAAGGATGATCAGTACGAGGGTATTTGCCGGCACACCCTGCTTAACTGCTCTCTCAATAAAATATCGCAAAAAGTTGTGCCACGCTAGCTCGCCAGCTGGGTTGTCATCGATTAATCTCGCAAGCTTCCCTTTTACTTCTGCAGTTGGCTGGGTAAGATCTGCTTTTGGTACAAAATCCTCTGCTTCTACCTGAGCACTAGAGCTCGAAACTTGTGCACTGTCAGTAGCCGCTGTTGCTGCCGTGGTTGCATCTTGTGCACTCACACTGCTCATGGGGAGCCACAGGGAAATTAATAGTACAAATAATATCTTAAGCATACAAACGTATTATACCAAAAACCCCGCCTAAGCGGGGTTTAATTGGCTTGCGAGACTAGTAATAGTCTTAGATTTTAAAGAAGTGGTTCAAAAGCACTCCATGGTTGTGCACCAGAGATAATCTTTTCGTTAACAAAGAAGGTAGGCGTACCCGATCCACCTGTTAGAGACTGGACAAACGCCATGTCTTCAGCTGGCTGACCTGCGTATTTTTTACTATCGATACAGCTCTGGAGCTTACTTCCGTCAGCCGCATTACCAATCAACTTGATCAGATCTCCGGCTTTAGTTACATCATTTCTCACAACATCGTTAATCATGTCATATGCAACCTTTGTCATGAGTTTGTCATGAGTCTGCCAGAATTTACCTTGATCATGAGCACAGTACATTAGTTGAGTTGCGAGCTCTCCATTACCATGGCCATTAGAGTAAAGGAAGATAAATGATGCCTTACCATCTTCGACCATCTTTTTGATCTCTGGTACTGGGGGTACATAACTACCACCGTCAGCTTTTAACTTAAACTGAGCACTAGAGTTGTTGAGTTCAGGATGTAGCCCTGCTGCGATATGGCAGAATGGGCAAGATGGATCAGACACTTCGGTAAAAACTATCTTGGCATTTTTATCACCAAAAGTAATATGTTTTCCATCAAATTTTTCTTTTACTTTTTCAAAATCTACAGTCGTTGGCTCAGCCACCTGTTGTTGAGCTCCGGGCTGTACTGCTGCCCCTACTCCTTTTTCCAACATCTCAGTTTTTGTCTTGTAAACACCCAAAAAGTAGGCACCCACGACTAGTAATATCACCATTAGATATTGCTGGACTGTCTGCTTCATATACTAACTCCTCCCAAAATTATCGTTGTTAAGCTTTTACTCACTATATATTAATTTGGATATCTCGCCAATCCCACCAAACTGTCTCAAACTAACCATTTAGTATGTACTCTCAACCTTGGACACTTTCTAACCACCGCTCACAATCTAGTGCTGCAGCTATCCCCATCCCAACTGCAGTCCCTGCCTGGCGATACCGGTGGTCAACACAGTCCCCTGCCGCAAATACTCCTGGAACACTAGTCATCGTTGGCCAGACTACTTCTATATTTTCTCCCGCGAGCCTACTCGCCGATTGAGTCAGGATATAGCCCTCTTGGTCTAGTTTGACCTTAGATTCCTTCAAAAATCCAGTCGCAGGCAGGTGTCCTATTGCAAAAAATAACCCCTCAACATCCACTACCTTCTCCTCTCCATCCACATCTAATACAAGCTGTTCTACGCGCTCACCCTTAATCGCTTTAAGATTTGTCTTCCACATTACGCTAATCTGATCCCGATGCTGCTCTAGGCGCTTCTGCATGGCCTTAGAAGCTCTAAACTCGGTCCCTCTGACTAGTAAGGTCACATGACTCGCAAACTTGGTAAGGGCGGTTGCATCTTCAATTGCTGAGTCACCTCCTCCGATCACATAAACGTTTTTGCCCTTATAAAAAGCTGCATCACAGACCGCACAGGTCGAAAATCCTTTGCCCCAGTATGCATCTTCCCCTACCCCGAGTAGTCTAGGAGATGCGCCCATTGCCAGGATCACGGCGTCATACTCACTCTGCAATTTTTCGATATCTACGACAGTCTCATATTCAACTCTTGCTCCAAATTTTTGTGCTTGCTCTGTCATTGCTACCATCAGTTCTGGTCCTGTTTTGCCTACTACTCCTGGATAGTTCTCGATTTCGGTCGTCTTGGTTAGTTGTCCACCTGGCTCTTCACCTGCGTATACGACAGTCTCAATTTCCGCACGGCTAGTGTATATCGCTGCAGCTAGTCCTGCTGGCCCAGATCCTACGATCGCTACTTTGTGTTTGTTCATATCAATATTCTATACCACATAGGTGAGTTGCAGAGTGTAGTCACATCTCGCAACCAAAAAAATATTCGCAGCTCGGGTAGAGCGAGACATAGATCAAAATTTCAGCAGAAATTTATGATCGGTTTTTTGTGTGATGGTACGACGAACTCGAAACGAACCATTAAATTAAATAACTTGCTTTATTAGATCCTCATACATTTTGCGCCCAGCAAACCCGACTTTGCGAGCGACTTCTTTGCCATCTTTAAACATAATGACTGTCGGGATACTCATGACCCCATATTGCTGCGCAGTTGCCTGGTTAGCATCGACATCCAGTTTGCCAATAACTACTTTACCTGTGTAGTCGTCTGCTAACTCATCAACCACTGGTCCTGCCATGACACATGGCCCACACCAGGTGGCCCAAAAATCTACCATAACTGGCTTATCAGATTTCATTACAGAGTCTGAAAAGTTTTGGTCTGTAAATGTTGCTGTATTGGCTCCTGCCATATATACCTCCTATTAGTTTTAATTGAGTTCTAACTATACGCTATTATCCAATGAGTAGCCAAGCCCCCATCCCTAGGAGCACGATTGCTAGTGACAAATGCATCCATTTCTTTGCCTTATGCTCCCACTCTTTCATCTCAATTAGCTTTTGTCCCCTCCACATCACGATCAAAACGACAATGAGTGGTAGAACAAAAAGGAAATTGTAATAAAGAAAATAGCCCACGATTAATGGGAACACCATCCCAGATTGAGAGAGGATGGTCGCCGTCCCTACATAGATAGGGAGTGAACATGGAGTCTCTAGTAGCGTAACTAATACGCCTAGCAGGATTGTTGTTGGATAATTAGCTCGCTCAATGAGCGCCATTAGCCGCGCTTTAGATGCTGTCGGGATCCGTAGGTGTGGTCCTGACTCGATGCCCAAAAAGTCCTTAAACTGGATTAGTCCTGCAATAAGTAATGCTCCCCCTACCACATAGTTTAGGATCGTGGCCCCAGCTGTTAGATCAAACTGAGATACAAACGAGTAGAGCCCGAGCCCAACAACTAGGTAAGTCAAAAATACCGTCAAAATATAAAGTAGTCCTGTCCTTAACACACGCTCTGGCTTCTTTACAAAAACAAGCAAGTATCCAAGGAGCATTACCATCATCCCGATAGCACAAGGGTTAATCCCATCTACTATACCAGCAACGGTAATTAGGGGTAGCGATAAGATCTCCCCCTTCCCTGCTAAGTAACATGCTATACGTGTACAACCCTCAGTCATGTCTCGATTCTACATTCTATACGGCTGCAAAACTAGTCGGATCAAACCATAGCCTAATAGATACCCACCCACTCTCCACTCTTTTTTCATCCCCCATATCAACCCAAATAATATCAAATCTAGCATTGCCTCCATCCCCCACCAAGGGACACCAATAACGAGATGAGTAAACTCACCATTTACCCCATTTGCAACTCTACCAATGGCTTGTGCGAGTGGAAGAGGCGTGACCACTGCCCACATCATATTTTTCACCCTAAAAGCCAGATATCCTCCACCAAATAACAATGCTCCCCAGATCGAAAGCCCTCCCTCCCATACTCTTGGTATGGCCAAAATATCAGCTTGATAATAATCCCAATACTCAAACACGTGATAGACTCTTGCCCCAACCAAAGACAATAATAATATCCACGGGATCACTCGCTTTAACTTAGGCTCTAAATACTCTGCAATGCTCCACCAGACTACCGCGGCTACTCCTACAATAAATCCATACGAGTTAATTGTGATCATATATGTATGTTCATACGAGCCAGCTGAATGATTTTCAGCCCGGAGCGTCTCCTCTGGAATGCCAGACCTGTCTGCCGACAGGCAGGTAGCTGTGTTGTCAGGTGGCGAGTAGATTGTTAGCTGACCCACAAACTAATTAGCACAAATAGCCCAGTCATCACCCACAAGAAAACTAACCGCTCATTGTCCGCGACCTCTCTCTTGATCAGCCAAAAAAGTCGGAGGTGCAGCCGCCTAGGATCTTTCTTTTGTAGCCTCCAGCTATCATAAAGAATGTGCAACATCAGCCCCATCACCACCCCTTTACCAAAGAGTTGTTGAGTCGAGGTGGTCGCAAAAAATGCGAGAGGAACCCACAGAGCCATAAACAAGCTCGAGCGGAATGTTAATCTCTCTGCTTCTAGTCTGCGGTCATAAAGCAAGGTTAGCGCGGTCATATATTGCTTCTGTTTCCAGTACCACGAAAACTGCTGTGAGATCTGGGTCCCCGGATAACTAAACGTATAGACAATTCGGTCAACGAACAATACGAGTACACCAACTGTAACCCCAATCATCCATCCACCCCAGTTGAGATACTTACTAATATCACCAATAGGTAGTAGTCCCTTTAGAACAAAGATGATTCCGCCGTAAACGAGTGCCATAGGCAGATGGGACAGAACATACTTTTGCATGTCTTAACTATATACTATTTACCGGTCGCTGTTTTAGTCCGCAACTCTCTTAGTTTCCACATAAATATCCTCCCCTTACTCCGTGCATTAGGCGCGTCCATAGCAAAAGTACGAGCCGCATCTAGTAGTCCTCTCGGCGTACTCTTGGCCAGTCTCATATATAGTGATTTGTGCGCTAGATCATCTAGATCTATCGCTAGTCGGTAGGCATAGTCCTGAAATTCTTGAGAGATGTACTTCCCATCCTCCTTGGGTTTGTACTTAGACAAAATATCTCCAAGCAGTGTAGGTTGTGTCGGATTTGTCGCCATACTTTATGTTTTTTGCTTTATACTTTTTAACTCGTCTAGCGTTGTTATTTCTTTCACACTTTTGTCATCACGAAACTTAACTAATCGGGGGAACCGTAGGGCATATTTGGCGCTGTGACTAGGTGAGACTGTGATCTCGTCAGCCGCGACCTCAACTACCACCTCGGGCTTGACCCATACATCTGGGCATAGGACCGACTCAACTTCATATTCGGCGATTTTACTCTTTGACTCTATTTTTTGGAGCTTGCTATATAACTCTCTAAACTGCTCGTCCGTCAGTCCAGTCCCGATCTTAGCAATTGTAAGTATGGTTTCATCAACACCCTTTATCCCAACCAAAAAAGCACCCATCCCAAAGTTACTCCTCTTACCTTTACCTCGGTAATAACCCATTACCACACAGTCTATCGTGTCTGACAGTTTACCCTCCGCACTCTCTACTTCTTTTAGCTTGACCCAGTTAAAGCCTGATCGACCAGGCTGGTACACGCCCTCAGTCTTTTTAACCAGTACTCCCTCGAGTCCCTCTAACAGTTGGTTGGCATGATACTCTCTGATCTCTGTAGCCTGATCAGTCTCTATCTGAGGGTTTAGTGCCAATACCAAATCCGGCTTTAACACAGTTTTCAGTATTTCTCGTCTCTCTGATAATGGCTTATTGATCAAGCTAGCTCCATTTAAATACATAATGTCAAAAACAAAAAATCTGAGTGGGATATTCTTCTGCTGCTCACTAATACCATGTTTACGTTTGCGCGTAATTGTCATCTGAAAAGGTAGCAGTTCACCGCTAGCTGGGTCGTATCCCACTGCTTCTGCGTCTAGGATCACGCTCTCTGCATCTATTTCATTTTTAATCTGGAGGAGTTCGGGGAACTGCGCTGTATTTTCATCCAGATTACGGGTATACGTCTTAACCCAAATATCTGGCACTTCTTCTTCAAACAACATCTCCTGGTTTTTCTGATTTCTTATTTCTAATTTCTGATCTAAATTCTTACTATAGTGTATTTGTACTCTCGTCCCATCTAGTTTTGGCTCTACATACACCCTACCCATCTTCTCAATCATTTCGTCAACCGATGATAGGCGCTGCGCGAGTGCCGGGACAATAGGCACCCCAAGTATTACACTCGTATTTTGGAGTGTCTCCTCTATACCATCTCGTACCACCTCTTCACCCAACAGTGCTACATCAGGTCTCATTTGATACGCCTGTTCTAGCCTCGCACTATAATCTTTGTTGCCGCAGGCGTAATAAGACAAAACATCAAGCATTGTGCTCTCACTAAACCCTAGGCGGAGACTCTCATTAACCATACGGATGATATATTTTGTCTCAACCGAGCTCGCTCGCTTAAGCAGTCCAACTAAGTGGCTCTGTTTACGCTCCTGGCTCCCTGTCCCACTCTCAGTCGCAATATCCAGCAGTTGTTGGTAAACCTCTGTAATTGTTAACTCACCCTCTACTTCATGACTATTCGCCTGACTTAATTCTTGACTAAGTCTTCCTAGATCGCCGGTTACTTTAAATTTATTACTTACATCTTCGACACTCAATTTGGCGCTCTGAGCGATCACGCGGATTAGCATTTTCTCTGCAAGATTTGATTGCACCCGCAGGTACGGCGCAGCCAGTTGTCCAAGAGAGAGATTGATTACTACCCTCACCTCAGTTAGCTCTATTTTTTTTAGTAACTCTGCTAGGATTTCGGTCTTTTCTAGACGTTTTGTCGTCGCCTCAATACGCTCAAAATATCCACATAGTTCAGCAAATAGCATGGGTCAATTGTACAATACATACCTAGTAATAGAGCGAGTTTGCAGAGTGCAGTCGTATCTCGCAACCAAAAAAATATTCGCAGCTCGGGTAGAGCGAGACATAGATCAAAATTTCAGTAGAAATTTATGATCGGTTTTTTGTGTGATGGTACGACGAACTCGAAAACGAGTCCGCAGCCTTGCATTTTACCGCAAAACATGCGGTAATAACCTCATGCCCTACTCCCCCAAATACCAAATCACCAACAAGCTCCTAACTCTCGTCGGTTCCGTCGATGCTGCCCGCGAGGTGATCACTACCGCCCCTCTCGTCCCTGCCTGGGAGCGCAAATTCCAGAACGAAGCTCGGTTGCGCACTATCCATCATGGTACTCACCTTGAGGGTAATAATCTCAATCTCGACGAGGTCGAAAAAATAGTCGAAGAACCAGAAACAGGCGAATCTCTAGCTCGTGAGCGCGATATCAGGGAGGTAATCAACTATCGTGAGGTCATGGACTATATCGACCTTCTCAAAAACGAGCTATCCAACTCTCCGTGCCCTAGTCTAACCGAGGGTATGCTCAAAGAAAGTCATAAAAAAACTGTCAGCGGGATCCTAAATGAGACCGAGGCAGGTAATTACCGTACCCTAAGGGTGGTAATAAGGAATACCACAACCGGCGAGATCACCTTCCGTCCACCTGCTCCCCCAGAAGTTCCAACATTGATCTCTGACTTCTTCTCGTGGCTGGGTAGCAAAGATGCAGAGAACACTCACCCACTAATCAAAGCTGGTTTAATCCATGCTGAGCTAGTCCGTATCCACCCCTTTACCGATGGTAATGGTCGTGCCACCCGTGCCCTCTCCCTCCTCCTCTTACTCCTAGAGGGTTATGAAATCAAAAAATTCTTTAGTCTCGACGAGTACTATGACCAGGATCCTCAAGCTTATTATGATGCCCTCAAATCTGTCGAGATCACCGGTGACCTCACAAACTGGCTTGAGTATTTTGTCCTCGGTATCAGCATCGAGTTTAATCGAGTCAAAACCTTGGTCCAAAAACTATCCTTAGACCTGCATCTCAAAGAAACGATTGGCGGCAAACAGATCGCGCTCTCAGACCGCCAGATCAGACTAGTCGAATACTTGGAGAAATATGTCAGCCTAGGTATGGCCGAAGCCCGCGATCTCCTGCCAGACGTCTCAGACGATACAATTCTCCGTGACCTAAGAGACCTAGTCGAAAAAAAACTAATTAGCCGTAGGGGCAACACCAAGGGTGCCAAATATTACTTAACTAACAGCAAAAACTCATGAACTATACAACTGACCCGACCTTCCTCATGATGATCTTTATCCTCCCCTCCCTCTTTGGGCTCTCCTTACTCGGTGAGGGTGTTAGCAAAATCATGAACTACGATTCTAGAGGATGGATAGGAGTCACGGCTGGGGGATGCTTTATCGTGATAATCATTCTTGCGTATTTTATTTTGAGTACAAACGCCGTAGTCTAGCGATCGATTGTGCCTGGTACCACTTCTTCCCACTTAAGAGCAAACACTTTCATCGATTCAGGTATGTTGTTGAGTAGGTCAACACGATAAGTAAATTTCTCTGCAGCAGAGGCAACATTGTTTGATTGTAAATCTCGTCCAAAGTTAACCCCTCCCCACGCAACCACGCTCCCCTGAAAGTTAGCTGCGACATCAGTCCCGCCATTACTCTCAGTAATGAGCGTACTATCGATTACAAATAGTCCAGCAATATCAGTTACTGCAGGCGAAACTCTAAGATCTCCGTTTACTATAAAAGCTAGAAATCCTCCATCAGCAATAATAATATTGCTAGCTATCCTGAGGTCACCGTTAACAAAGACTACGTAGCTCTCACCCGATGCAACTGTCCATGGAGTCGTGACACTAGCCTCACTTCCACTTGGGTTGAGATAATAGAATACTTTATTCGGGTTATTAGCTGGCTTATTCATAGTGTCCGCTGCCCAATCATTGGTAGTATTTGGCGTTACTCCCATATGAGCAGCAAAATAGTCGTAGTTCATTAGTTTGCCACGGTACCGGGTAGTCGCTGTATACCCTTCTGCAGATACTGCGCCAGTTCCCACATCCACAGATCCACTAGATCTAGTGAGTGCACCTATTGCCCCACCAAGTCCAGAATCAATGAGGTAGGTAGATGATGATGGTAGTTCGCTACGCACATTGCCTGACGCGTAGATATTACCCCCCACTGCCTGCCACCACGCTTCTCTTCGAGGGGTAAGGAAGAATTGATAGTCTGCAGGACTTGGACTCGTGATTGAGCTGATTGTCGGACAGTTATTACACCCAGATGCTGTAGAACAAATATATCCACTAGGGATACCAGATAGATCTAAATATGCAAAGCTAGGAGCAGTCCCAGCAGAAATACTAAACCGTCCATCAGTCCCAATGGCGCCTGTATATGCCGTATCACGCAGTGTAACAGTCAAGCTACCATAAGTAGTTGAGCTCCATGGGGTACTAGTTGAACAGTTATTGTTTGTATCCATAAACACACGACCAGTAACTGTATTGTTAGCAGGAGTTGTGTAAGAGCCAGTAACAGCGGATTGGCAAGTCGAATTTTGGTAAGTCACAACTCTAAAATAGTAAGTCGTCGCAGGGCTGAGTCCAGTAACAATGTAGCTATTTGACGAACTAGCAAGAGTTGCATTTACTTCGCACGCATTAGCCGTCGGACATCCATTAGTTACCTCTGTTTGGCTTTGGTCAACATACAGTCTCTGAGACGCTCCACCACTCCCAATTGTCCATGCTAGATTAGCGGTAGTTGCACTAGCTCCCTGGGTGATACTTAGTCCTGTAGGCGAAGTCGAGGTACAGTTGGAGACACAGCTCCAAGTGGTCGTGACAGTTCGACAAGTTGCTAGATCATTTTTAATCCAATTCCCGCCTCGTTGGTCACAGTTGCGTCCACAACCTTTCTCTTCATCTGGACAGTCACAAAAACAGTTACTGCTACCACCTCTTGGAGTTCTCGAAATAAAGATATCATCCCAATCACTACATCCAAATTGTGAAGGAGAGTTGCAGCCGAGGTCACGAGTGTATATAGCACCTTGTGTCTGAGCAGGTGTATAAGTACTACCAGGCGCACAACAACCACAGTTTCCTTGACATATCCCTTTTATCTCAGATCCATCGCAACCAGTCACTATATGTCGCGATGGAAAATACGAATCGCATGCTCCTCTATGCATACACTGCGCAAGGTTGCTGTCGTTCCCAACACCTCCGGACCCTGTGTAAAGTGTAGGATTCCCACAACTCAGTGTAGTTCCACCTCCGCACGACTGACCTTGAAAGGCCCCTCCACCTCCACCCGTACTCCCACCGCTTCCCACAGGATAACATTGCCCATTTGGCGCCTCATACTCTCCAGAAGGGCAATTAGTTGCAACACACCCATTACACCCATCAATCCACACCTGCTGACCAGTTTCAGGATCTATATAAGGCTGGTTTACTTCACACCCTCCGCACCATTGTTGAGCATAAATTGATGAAGGCAGAACTATTGCCCTGAGTACTATATATGCAAACACGAAGTATGTGACTAATTTTCGCATACACTACTCTCCAACCTACCTATAACTTTATATTTCCCACTCAGTGACCACAGCTTGTCTATTACTTTTTTACCATCTTGCTCTAGCCACTGCACTGTTACCAGATATTCCTGTTTCATCGATTCTTTCCAACTAGACATGTCTATGTAGGTTATATAAGGGTTCAGACTATCAGTTGATTGATTATCGTTGCCCCCATCTGTGTCCACAAGTTTTTTCCAGATCCCACAGCTATCTCGATGGTAATACACGCTAGTCGATTCTGCATGATCAAATCTTTTTAGCCCTGCCAGTGTCCAAAGGGCGAGTGTGTTTTCGTCACTAAAAGTAGTTGAGTAAAATCCGCTCACTCGCTTTGACTCATTATTGGCAATAAAATCGCTCCAAGTATACCTCTTGTCAGGGATGTCAGCCAACAAATAGTTGGGGATAATGCGCAATAGTCCTCTGCCGCCAGTGCTAGAGAATACAATTACTGAAATCAGTATCAAAGTTAACAGTATTCCACCGATCACCCATATCTTCATGACCTAATGCTAGCACATTCCACAACCTTTCAACAATGGTATACAGGACTCTACTCACCGGGAGTAAGGAAAACACGTTCGTACATTGGTTTACCATTAGTATCTTTCCAGAAAAACCATGCATCTGGTTGATCATCTCGATTATAATACACTTGACCCCAACACCCTTTACCAAGATAATAAACAATAATATTCATCCCAGTACCTTTAATTATTCTCTCATTTACGAACAAGAGGTATGCGTCAGTCAATGGTTGTCCATAATCATCTGTGTAATCCTTTAACTCATTCGGAACAGCACGCCCTACTTCAGATTCGAGATATGGTGTAATTTTACACTTACCGCCTTCAACCAGTAGGCTGCCCAAAAATAGCGGGTCCCAGCTACCATCAATATATACGGTCTCTCCGCTTTCTTTCTCTACTAATGAAATTTTTCCATCTTGAGCAGTAACTGTTTCAAATTTATCTTTATCCTTACCATCTAAATCAATTTTCCACTTGTCCATGTCTGCATTAAACTGCTTTTCTGTTGGTGATACTACATCCACCCAAACTCCTCGTTTTAACTCATATCCAGCTATGGACTTAATTCTGCCATCTGCTCCAAACTTAACATCATCTGGATCTACTTCATCAAAACTAGCTCCATCAACGTGTAATAGTACATTGCCATCGATCGTCAAAAATGCTCCATCTCCTAAATCAACGCCAAGATCACCATCCACATCTGCGTGATAAGTGTATTTTAATCCGTCTAGGGGTACACCCCAAGCATTCAGTTGATCGACAGTACTCTGCATCCCACCAACCAAATCAGTCGGAATCAAGGCAGGCGCAGCATTCTTTGAAGCACCTGGGCCAATATCTAATCCATCATCCATATCAGGATTGATAGTGAGGTAAGTTTGACCGCTTTCAGGATTGTTTACAGAATAAATTAACCTACCAGTCGGCACGCCATCATCTCCTAGTTCAGCTGCAATTCTGATATTCGGTTGGCCATCTCCTAGAAATACTCCCCAGACTGCTGCTGGATTATCCCATCCAACTACTTCTGCCAATCCATCACTCTCAGCTACATTCGGATTAGCTGGATCTACTTTCTCCAATTGACTAGTTAATACTACCCAACTAATTGTTCCGTTATCTTTGTCGACAAACTTTTCAGCCAATTGGGGCGGCAAATCAACACCACCAGATACTACTGCTATTTCTCCAACTGTCATACCCTCTTCATTCGTGATATTAAAACCACCAATCACTGTGAATCCAGATTCGTTGCCTGGAGCATTTTCGAGTGTTTTTGCATCTGGATACCAATAGACCATGCTTTTATCAAAGCTAGACACAGTGCTCGATATATCCAAAATAGGCTGTACTGCACCGTTGCCAGTAGAGATATCCTTACCACTTTCCAGCACTATGTTCTTTGGCAATATTTCGCCACTGACTGGTGTAGCTATAGAGAGACCATCAACAGTGGGTGTATTAGTGAATGTAGGCGAGATAGTTGGTGAATGATCTACATCATCGTTGTTATTATCAGTCGCTGGTACAGGATTTCGTCCGTCAGGCGTAAAAAGACCACAAGCAACTCCCCCCAACACCAATACTAGTAATCCAAAAATTAATCGCTTTTCAGATTTCGTTAACACTTTATCAGTCCAAGGATGCCCTTGTTCCTCGTTCATTCTCTTAAGAAATTCTAATGTGTATTCGTGCATAAGTTACACCCTCTATAGAGTTAGTAATAACAATTCATAGATCCTATAATAAGTTGCGGAAAAACACCATACACACCGTTTACACACCCTATAGCAAAAATCCGCATCATTAATTAATCACTATATCACACTATCTCTGTAAATGTACATATCTACTCGAGAAGTCATATCCTGCTGTATCATATCTCTATGCAAGACTTTAATATATCCACCTACCTCAGCCAGATAATACTAGCCAAGACCACCTCTCACAAAGGCGAAAATGGCCGTGTCCTCGTGATCGGAGGGTCCAAACTCTTTCATGCTGCTTCCTTCTGGAGTGCTGCCATGGCTAGCCGCCTAGTCGATATGGTGCACTTTACTAGTCCAGTCCTTGAGAACAATGACCTTATGAGACTGCGTGCCAAAGACAAGTTTTGGGATGGTATCGTCGTCCCCTACGAGGAGATTGACCACTATATCGAGGAGGACGATACTATCCTGATCGGCCCTGGCATGGAGAGAGGTCAAGAGACCAGAGAGATAGTTAACAACTTACTCAAAAAATATCCCGACAAAAAATGGATTGTGGATGGCGGCGCTCTCCAAGAAGTTGACCCTAACCTCCTAACAAGCAGTATGATAATCACTCCAAACTATAAGGAGCTAAAGCTCATAAATACGAAATACGAAATACTAAATACGAAACTACCTTGCACAACTCTCTCCAAAGGTCCAACCGACACCATCACAAGTGCTGACCTACTGAATCGCCGAATCGCCGAAATTCAAATCCCCGGCGGCTCACCAGGACTTACGAAAGGTGGCACTGGAGATGTACTAGCAGGACTAGTTCTTGGCCTGAGCGCAAAATCCCCCGCTTACCCTAGCTGTGTCGTCGCTAGCTACTGCCTCAAAGCTGCCTCAGAAGAACTTGCAAGCTCAATGGGACCCTTCTTCTCCCCTACTGACTTAATCAAGCAAATACCAATAACCCTAAACACTCTACTCAAAGCCTAACTACACTCGCTTTATCATCAAAATAGTTTAGTGTCTCTTCCTCTGCCGAAGTAATAATCACTTGCCTACCGTCCATCATCCTCACTACTTCACCTCGGTGCACTATATCTAGCTCACTAAAAATATCGTCGAGTAAAAGTAGTGATTTTACCCCCAGTTTTGACTCCTGGTACTCCATCCCGCCAATTTTGAGAAACAACACCCCTAGTCGCTGCTCCCCTCTGCTACCATATATCATGAGATTTTTAGAATCTGTGGGTCCAACCAACTCGTATAGCTCAAAATCATCTTTATGTGGACCGACCAGTGTGTGTCCAACCGCTACCTCTGCTTCAGCATATTGAGCAAGCCTAGAAGGTGAGATTATCGAAGCCTTATACTCCATTCGATATTTCCCAAACGGGACCAGTGCATGGTCATTGAGATACTCTATATAACTCCTACGGTACTCAGATATTATTTCGCCATTTTTTATTAAAGACTGATCCCAGTATGCTAGCTCTACCCTCTTGGAGATCCCGTCTCTTATCTGATCCAGTAGCCTATTCCTCCGCTTAAGCGTGGCCTCATAGACAGATAGCGCTCTCAAATACTCTGGGTGCGCCATCCCAATCGCTAGATCTAGATACCCTCTGCGTCGAGAGGGTGATCCCTCTAGTAACCGCATATCCTCAGGTCTAAATAAGGTAGCTGGCAGATTTCCTACAAATGTCGCTCTGACTCTCCCTACCCCATCTACCAAATACCTCCGCTTAGGTGTTCTCTTACCCATATAGACTCCTCTCGTCAAAACTACCGAGAGGTCGCGACGCTCCCCCAAATTTTCGACTATTCCACTCACACTCCCCAGTTCTGAGTCAAAATTTATCATCTCCTCAATCCGGCCGGCGCGATCACTCATGCCTGTTGCTAGTAAATAAATCGCCTCAAGAAGATTTGTTTTACCGCTCCCATTAGGGGCAATAAGTAGCGTGACCATTCCAAAGTGATGGGTCGCTAGTTTGTAACTACGAAAATTTTTAAGTATTAGCCGCTCAAGTCTCATGTACCAGGGATTATAGCTTATCTATTTTTGGCAAGTCTCACAGAGCCACGTGCCCCGACCACCCACTACAATTCTTTTTAATTTCTCTCCACATTTAAGACACGGTTTGCCAGTTCTCTTATACACCCTAAATTCATCCTGATAGCTCCCTTTCTTCCCAAGTGCATTAACATAGCTATTATCACTCGCTCCACCTGTAATGAGTCCTCGCTCCATGACACGTCTCAGGCTTAATAGGAGCTTTATACTTTCTTTTTTTGTCAAACTATTTGCTAGTCTCCTCGGATCAATCCCCGCTTCCCACAGTCCGTCGTTGGCATAAATATTCCCGACCCCTGAAAGAAGTACTTGATCCAAAATAAGGTTTTTGACAGGTCTTTTGTACTTTTGCATCAATTTATTAAAACCATCTTCTGTGATCTCCCATGGGTCAGGTCCTAGCTTACTTTTCTGTCGCTCGTGCTCTAGTCGTATATCACCCACGTATTTCACATATCCAAAAGTGCGTGCGTCCCAGTAATAAATCTTTTGACCGTTAGCTAGCTGTATTACTACTCTCGTATGTGGCATTAGGTCATATGTTGCAACATCAACTACTAATCTCCCTGTCATCTTGAGATGGATCACAAATCCCCGCCCTGAATCAAAACTCACAAATAAATACTTGCCTATTCTTGCAACTCCGGCGATTGTTTCATTTTCAATTAACGCGTTCCCAACGTAGCAGTTCGCTCGCCGCACGGTGATGCCAGTCACCACAGCACCTATGACCGACTCTTCGAGCTGTCTCCTAATTGTCTCAACCTCAGGTAGTTCTGGCATATCTCCCTAGCTCCTTTTCTTCCCAATTAGCCCTAATTATTAGCAAGGGCAACAGTATTAACAAACTAAACCTGAGTCCTAGCCGACTACCGTTAGCAAATGATAGTCCCACAAAAGTCATCATAATGCCTAGGTACATCGGGTGGTTAAAATATTTATATATTCCTGTCTTAACTCTTTTTTGTTTCCTGGGCAGAACTCCAAAACTATTTCCCAAGCTCAGGTAGCTATATATCCATAGTCCTATCCCAATGAGAGCAATCAGGAGCCCAGTAACCATGACCCACAACCTCATATCGTCAGTATTATGGTAAGCAATTAAATATAGATTTGTGAGATAGACAACAGGGACCCCAACGACACCAACTAGCTCTAACATGTTCCTACCCAAATTACTCTTCATATAATTTTTCTAATCTTTGTCTCAAATACTCTTCGGTTAAACTGCAGTGCCCATTTAACTATTGCTGTGTGTTCCCACCTAGTCTGCTCCATTAGCTTTACCCCAGCTATTACACTCTCCACACTTGTATCGTCTATCAGAATACCAGTACTGACTAACTGACCTGCTGAATTGCTGATTTTCCGATTTGCCGGTATCACCGTTTCCCGGTATCCTCCGCTATTAAGTGCTAGCACTGGTGTACCATAACCCATCGCTTCAACCACTGTCATCCCAAAGTCTTCGTCACGCGCTAGCGCGACAAACCCTTTTGCCCTGCTATATAGCTCTGCTAGCTCTACATCATCAACTCTACCCAGATACTCAACATGCTTTGAACTTTTAACTTTTAGCTTTGGACTGACCATCTCCCCAACTAGTTTGAGCCTAAACCCTCCTCGCTCTGCCGCCTCTATCGCTTCTGTTACTCCTTTTGCACCAGTTATTCTCGCTACAAGTAAATAATAATCTCCCCTTTTCTGATTTCTGATTTCTGATTTCTGATTTACGTCGACCGGTGGATAAACTACCACTGCGTCCCTACGATAAAACTTCTTAATTCTACCTGCCACTTCGTGACTATTAGCTATCCAGGTATTTACTCGCTGCGCGCTCATATAATCAAAGTAGCGTAGGGGTGGCCCAAACACATAGAGAAATAGTCTCCCCCACCACTTACTCATCGCACCAGTTGGGGTGTCGTAGCCATAGAGCCATTTGGGTGGTGTATGGCAGTAGGCTACCACCTTAGTCTTCTCTCCCACTCTAAACCCGCGAGCTATATATCCACCAGAAGTCGACGTGATAACCAAGTCGTATGGTGATAGATCTATACTTTTCCAGATCCAGGGCAGCAAAAATCGCAGATAACTAAAAAGACGACCTATCTTTAGTAGCCACCCATACGAACTCTCGTGGATCTCGCGGTCGCAAAACATGGCAGCGGCTGTCCCATTTTTTACAAAAGCAGTATAAATAGGTGCGTTAGGATACATGTCCGCTAGCACCCTAAGCACTCGCTCCGCACCCCCTGCCTCGTTTAAGTAATCATGAACTAATGCAATTTTGGGTTTTTTTGTCTTTACCATAAACTATTAGCCATTAACTATTAACTAAAACAATCCCATCTGGTTTTCATTATTCCGTGCCCCTGCGGAGCCTTTAGGCGGAGTGGGGTCTCCCCAGATCCGCCTGATCAAACTTTTAAAACCAAGTTCTTCCAGATTAGTTTTTAGCAAGTCTTTTTTGATGTCCACGTATTCCATATCGGATAGCTGGATACTAAGTGGCATATCAGTCACAATTCGTGATAGATCTTGTGACAAAAAGGCGCTATCTTTCCCTGAAATTAACTTTTGTTTCAAGTTATCATCTACCTCTTCTATATGATCATATATTTGTTCTAATGTTTTAAAACGTGATAACAGTGTTGAGGCAGTTTTTGGCCCTACCCCAGCAACACCTGGAATATTGTCAGACACATCCCCGATCAATGCCTTGTAATCCACTATTTGATCTGGCCTTACTCCGTACTTCTCTAGTACCTCATTTACTCCATACATTTTGGCTGGGAGCTTGCCTTTTGGCGGTGTGAGAATCGAGACTTTTGGACCGACTAGCTGCATCGTATCTTGGTCGCCTGTCAGGATCACTACTTCACCATCTATTTCGATTCTCGAAAGTGTTCCAATAATATCATCAGCCTCATACGCTTCTACTTCACTCTGCAGGATCCCCATCGACTCAATTACAGATTTTACTATTGGGATCTGCTCTACCATCTCGGTATCAGCTTTAGGCCGCTGCGCCTTATATCCCACGTATTTTTCGTGTCTAAATGTTGGTTTTGGCAGATCCCACGCGACCATCACGTGACTTGGATTCACTTCAATAAGTGCAGAGTACAGCATGGATGCTACGCCATACACCGCACCAACCACCTGCCCAGTTTTTGACGTTAGTGGTGGATATGCATGATATGCACGATGAAGTAGTGCACTTCCATCGACTAATAACAATTTCATATGTGTATTGTATAACCAGCACGCCAGATAGTCAGCAATTCAGCAGGTCAGATGGTCGGATACAGTCGGTTAACGAGCTGGTATTCTGGCAAGCTGATATACCGACACGCTGAATCGCCGCTCATCTGATAAACTGATCTACTTCCTGACCAAATAATCCAAATGCTTCTTTAGCTCATCCAGCTTTATATGTAGCTCATCCTGTCTCTCTAGTATCCGCCTCATATTAAAATCCTCTTGGTAGCGCAAAATTTCGACTGACACAAAAGCAACCAAAGAGCCAAATAAAACTACTCCCCCAACTTGCAAAATCATCGCCATTAGCCTGCCCAACAGTGTAACGGGATACATATCCCCATAGCCAACACCAGTAACTGTCGTGATCGCAAACCAGAGCCCATCCTCATAGTCCATAATCCGAGCTCCTGTAGCTCCAGACTCGACCGGCACAATAACCAGTCCGAGTACAAACATGAGGACCAATAGTAGTATCAATAACTTTCTAAATCTCTTACTCCTTGCTAGCTTGCCAGCTACTTCTCTTACATGCTGAGTCATAGCTTATTTATACACTACGTTGTATTTTTGTGTCTTAACAATTTCTTCTTTTGTCACTCCGACTATCCGCTCAAAGTCATCACGTTCTAGTGATTCCTTTTCCTTAAGCTCAGATACTACTAGATCCATAATCTTCCTCTGATCTTTAAGGATCTGCATCGTCACCTTTTCGCAGACATTAACGATCCGCTTTACCTCGCCGTCTATCTCTGCACGCTTAGAATCAGAGACGTCCGTTGGCTCTAGGTAGTTACGACCCCACTCTGAGTAACCCTCTTGTGGACCAAAATCAATTGGTCCTAGTGGACTCATACCATAATCCACAACCATAGCACGAGCAATCCGCGTGACGCGATCGATGTCAGAAGAGGCACCAGCAGTAAGATCGTTATAAATTAATTGCTCCGCAGCTCGTCCACCGAGGAGGGTACAGATCTCTTCGAGTAGTTCTGTCCTAGTGCTCTGGTATTTATCTTGTGCCGGTGGGATCAAGGTAAAGCCGAGCGCGCGTCCACGCGATACTATAGAGATGCGATGTACAGGGTCAGTGTGAGATAAGAAGTGGGTAACTAGAGCGTGTCCTGCCTCATGATATGCAGTCATATCTCGCTCGACCGCATTAAACATACGCTTCTTCTCTGGTCCCATCTTCACTTTGGTAGCTGCTTCTTCGAGATCTAGGTTAGTAATCTCAGACCTATCCTCTCGGGCGATCAAAATCGCGGCTTCATTTAACATATTCTCGAGATCTGCTCCGGTAAACCCGACAGTTCTGCGCGCTATTCGTTCCCAATCAATATCTTTTGTAAATGGTTTTCCTGCCGCATGGATTGAGAGGATCGCTTTTCTACCCTCGATATCAGGAAGGTCCAGTGTTACACGACGGTCAAATCGACCAGGTCGAACCAAGGCTGGGTCTAGTACGTCAGGTCTGTTGGTAGCAGCTAATACGACCACGCTCTCATTAGCAGTAAAGCCATCCATTTCGACTAGTATCTGATTTAAGGTCTGATCTCGCTCATCGTGCCCACCCATAGAGCCTGCTCCGCGGGTACGCCCTATCGCATCTACTTCGTCAATAAAAATGATTGCTGGGGATGCTTTTTTGGCTGTATCAAATAGGTC
>JACCDN011102148.1_pt1 | contig 30992 bp, 29 predicted proteins | sample 7441691 | NCBI WGS metagenome assembly JACCDN01 (sample SAMN15323439, study PRJNA562643) | freshwater metagenome | isolation source: river surface water | place: USA:Blue River Watershed | collected 2017-08-16 | reverse complement strand
GTGCTTTCTACTTTAGTATGCTCATTTAAATATTTAAACTCTTCCACACATTCGCGCGGAAGTCCTTGCGATAGCCAAAGTCTGCGTCCAGGCTTTGCATCTTCACAAACAAAGATCGAGTTTTCTCTATTCTCAGTGCTCGCCTTTTTTAAAATCTCTAGCGCCACTGGTTCAAGTGGAAGACCAACGGCTATTGGAGTTGGGATAAGGTAGAGTTTATTCATAAATTTTGCTCATAATTTTCTCGATCAATACCTAATCTCTTGCTATAAGACAACCATGAGCGAAAAAAAGCCAGCTGCAAATACTGAAAAACTTATAGAGCAAGAGAAATGTTTTTTCTTTATTACTCATTTAGGCCTAGAAAAACTCGCCTTTAATGAATTTCAAACTAAGGCCCAAGGGTTTAATTTTAAACTGGTTGAAGAAAGCTTGGGGGGATTTGAAGTTCAAATGCGGACATCTGATCTTTTAGGACTCATTCCCTATTTAAAAATTCCCACTCGAATTTTAATGAGACTAGGAACCACTCCAAGTCTTAATTTATATCAGACAAAAGTGCGCGATCTACCAACACTTTTTCAAAAAGCTTCAAAATTCCCTTGGGAATTATATTTAAATGGTGAACTTCCAGAAATTGAAGTAAGCGCTAAAAATTCTCGTCTCTTTGATTCTAGAAAAATTGAAAAGGCCATCCATGACGGAATTAATCGCCACTACCAAATGAAGCCTGTTAAAGCGATTTACCTTGCTCGCAAAGACTCTATTCCAAAATCTTCTTTATTTGTTCGTATCGTTGACGATCTGATGACGGTGTCGATTGATCTTTGTGGTGAACGCCTTGATCGCCGAGGGGAAAAACTTTTATCGACCGAAGCTCCAATGCGCGAGACGATAGCCTACGCACTTTTATGGAAATTAAAAGAATATTTAGATCCAAGCATAAACTACACTCTCCTTGATCCTTTTTTAGGTTCAGGAACAATTCTAAAAGAAGCTTATCTTTTTGATCAGTCTATGAAAAAACGCTTAGAGGAAAAAGCTTTTTCTTTCTTCTTTTTTCCAGCACTAGAAAAAGATTTGAAAATCACCCAAATAAAAATCGACAAACTGCCTTTTAGACAATTTATAGGCTTTGATATTGATGAAAGGGCCATTCGTGCTGCGAGTGAAAACGCTAAGGCCATTGGTGCTGATTTTAAAATTTCTAGAAAAGATTTTTTCTCATTATCTAAGGTGGACTTAAAAGAAATGGGCCCAATAGTCGTTTTAACGAATCCTCCCTATGGAGAAAGACTCGAAAAAGATCAAATCAATGCTGAATTTATGCAAAAACTGATAGCGCAATTTGAAAACTTAGGAATTCCAAAAGTTGGAATTATTATGTTAGAAAAACATGCAAGGACAGTTAAAAAAAATGTCCTCCATCGAATCAAACTTCAAAATGGAGGACTCGATGTGGAATTTATTTTACTTGAAATAGACTTTTGATTTTACCGTAATTCCACCAACAAATGGCAAGATGAAAAGCTCTGAGGTTGCGAGAGTATCTGAAATCTCTCCACTCATTTTGTGAACCTGGTTTAAACTTACAAACTTCTCTTTCCCTTCAGGAGTAATTATTCGAACATCAATAGGAAGTTTCTTGGCCTCTGTTGCCTTAACCCAAACACATAGCCCTTTATCTCTCTCCACGTCGATAATTTCGCCTATATAAGACTCATCAATACGTTCAATTTTACGATTTTTTAGCTTTGTAAAAAGCACATCAGATTTGTTAATTGAGAAAAAGCCTTTTATTAATGCTCTAGGATTATTCTTCTTTAACGTTTCAATTTCTTTTTCAGAGGTTGAAAATAAAGTTACAGGAAATACACTTTCGTCAAATATTGATTGCTTGTCTTTGTTCAAGATATCTTGATCAAAACGTATGCTCGTAATTCCAATCTCGTGCAGATTTTTTTCTTCACCTAAAAGTGCATGGTCTTTAGTGTTTAACATAAAAGTTCCATGACGATTTTCAATTAATGGAAATCCTGAATGCGGACTCTCTTCACTTTTTCCGGTAGCAAAAATAAAATCACTTGTCGTATTTTCATTAAGAGAACTTAAAAGATTTCGAGGGGTATAAAAAAGTAGAATTGGCCCAAAATACATTAGCTCCACTTTCAAATTAGTTCTTAACTTTTTTAACTCTGGAACAATCGTACTTAATTTTTCTTTTGGAAGCTCCAGTGAAAGAATCACTTTATCTAAGTTTTCGTCACCATATTCAATCCATTTTTTAAGACCTTCAAGATTGTGATTACCTGTTTCTAAAATAAGTTCTATTTTCATCCAAGGATAATCGTTTTTAATAAACTCTAACACCCCAGGATCTTGAACACGAATGCTTTTAAAACTCTCAAGAGGTAAACGCTTAAATAATTCGATATTTTTAATCATGCGATCTTCTGTTTGTAAAACATCCCAAACTAAAACAGGATTTAATCCTAGATCCTTTGACTTTTTACAAAATTCCGATGCATCAGAAACTTCCCAAGTACCATAACGAGAAAGTTCTTTTGTTCCAAATAAAACATCTGCAGAATTGGTATTTTGCCTCTTTGCAAATGCTGCAAATTCTAAAAGTATTTTTTCACTATTAACAGTTGCCACTAAATTAAACATGAGTGGCCCCGTTAGTTATTTTGTGACGAACAATATTGAAACGTTCAATGCCCGGAGCATAAGGAATCTTCACCATAAAACCTGGCTTGGATTTAGCGATACTTTCTCCTGAGAGTGTTTTTATCCATGGCAATTTTACTGTTTTTGTTTCACCTCTAAAGGCCATTACTTCTAATTCATCATTAGGATGAAACGCACTTCGCACGATCATAATAATTGAATCATTAGGAATAACATCCATAACAACGCCACTAACGACGTAATCATTTTCGTCGTGCTCTCTTTCATCGTAAATTGAAGCTTTACCAGCAGGATCAATTAGGGATGCGGTGGTGTAATCACGATGAGCAAGTTTTCTCAGTTCTTCTTCCCATAAACTCATTTTATCTGATAAAAAATGCCCATGTGACTTATAGAAACCCAGAGCATCGGAATAAACTTTTGCGACTGTTCCAGCGTAATGGTGACTTTTATTTCGTCCTTCAATTTTTAGAGAATCAATTCCACTATGAATAAATTCTTCTAAAACTCGAATACCTTCTAAATCTTTTGAGCTCATAAAATAGGCATTTCTCTCTTGGATTTCTTCTTTAGAAGTTCCACCAAAATCAATACTGTATTCAAAACGACAAGAATGCGCGCAACCGCCACGGTTACTATCGCGTCCTTGGGTATAATTAGAAATGACACAATTTCCAGAATAGGCCATGCACATTGAACCGTGGACAAACATTTCCACCTCTAGACCTGTTTCATCTTTTATTTTTTTAGCTTCTTTTATAGAAACTTCTCTTCCTAAAACAATCCTTGTTACTCCCATCTTTTTCCACAGTTTTGCAGCATGAGTATTTAAACAACTTGCCTGTGTAGATAAATGGATTGGAATATTGACGTGTTTTTTAATCGTCTCAATAACCCCGAGATCAGAAACAATAACCGCATCGACTTTTAGATCGCGTAGATCATATAAAAAATCTGGAAGCTCAATTAAATCTTTGTCATGAAGAAAACTATTTAAAACAACATAGGTTTTAACATTACGGGCATGAGCAAACTCCACCCCTTCAATTAATTCGTCGGCCGTGAAATTTTCAGAAGCCTGTCTTAATCCAAATTTCTGACCGCCTAAATAAACCGCATCAGCACCATAAAGACTTGCGATTTTCAATTTTTCTAATGATCCTGCCGGACATAAAAGCTCAGGAACCCACATTACTAACTCCCAAAAGACCAAAGACGTGACCTAATCTACCTATGAAAAAACACTCTTTTATTACCAAAGAAATCGAATAGAATAAAGAGTAAGTTAGAGATTTAGGAACTAAATACATATGAAAATGCTTAAAAACGCTCTCTTATTTTGCTTAATTATCGCTCTAGGCGCAGGCGGACTCTTTTCTTGGCGTTTTGCGAGTAACCGTGAGCGGATTCTTCCTATGCCTTATTACTTTACCTTCGTCCCAAATAAAGCTGATATTAAGTCTGCAGAGAATGCCAAAATCCTAGTTGTTGGAGATAAAATGGCAAAAGCTCTAACTCCCTACCTAAAACCTATTGATGAAAGCGTGGCCCCATTTTTTAGAAGAACAAATGTTATTTACAACTGGGGAGAGCCCCATGAATCACTTGCCCGCACAATTTACAAATTAAAAAATTTAAACAAGTTTCCCCCTCTCATTATTTATCACGGAGCAAGTGAAGAGTTTTATGAGGATCGTTTTAATCTTAAAGATCGACAAACTATTTTAAAAAACTTTTCAACTTACGATAACGATACTTACTTATCTCTGATGATTACTTTCCCATTTTTAAGCAAAGCTTTTTATAAAAAAGAAACAGAATTTACACTTGGACCTCGCCCATTAAAAAGTTCGTATGAATTTGCGGAAGGCGATCGCATTATTCAAAAAGAAATTCTCTATACCCTTTTTCAACATGAATTTAGGGAATTGATTGAACTTATAAAAACGAATGGTTCAAGTCTAATTACCATCACCAATCCAATCAATCGAGAAATTGCACCGAAAGAAGTTTGTTCAGAGGTGAACACAAATACCGTCATTGAGTATCAGCAAGAAGCTTATGATATGCTTAAAAATGGCAATACCAAAAGCGCATATACAAAACTAAAAGAGCTCGAGAGCGTTATCTCAGGAAATGCTCAAGTCTATTTTTTGCTAGGAAAAGCAGCACTTTTAAGCGGAGAAAAAACCGATGCTATTAACTATTTTAATCAAGCGGCAAGCTTTGATTGCAACCCGCAAAATGGTGACCCGATTTTTAACCAAATTATCATAAGTGAAAGTAAAAAACAAAGTTTTGCTGTCGTCGATTTTGATTTTTTAAATACCAGCGTGCTAGGTAGTGAAAGTTTTTTCTTAGATAATTTTTATCCTCACCATTTGTTTTACGAAAAAATGCAAACAGAGTTATTGGCCACTACAAGAAAAACACTTAATATAAAATAAGGATATTTAAAAGGAAGTACCGCATGAGCAAAGAGACCGAAAAGCCCCAAGAAATTAAACTTAAAGCCGATCAAATTCTCTTTCTTCCTGGAGACCATAAAACTGACATGTATTTTTTACAACAAGGAAAAGTTTTAGTCTTCGTTCAAAAGGCCAGCCAAATAACACCAATTGCTTATTTAGAGCCTGGAGAAATTATTGGAGAACTATCCTTTTTTGACCATGAACCACGAAGCGCTGGTGTCATTTGTCTCTCAGATTGCAGTTTCATTAAGATACCAGGGAATATTGTTGATTCAAAATTTCCAAATTGGTTAAGCGACTTAGCTTTAAGCTTAACAAAAAAAATCCGAGCGGCAGATGAACTTATACGGGTTAGAGGCATGAGAAAAAAAAATGTTCAAACCATTAAACCTTTAAGCATTGAAGAACAGACTAAAATTTTTAAGCTAACAGAACTGATGAAATAACCCTCCTTTTTGCTCAACCTCCTTGGCACTACTTATGCATTAACAAAATGTAAGAGAGAAAGGATTCTCTCTTACAGAATAGGAGATTCGCATGAGTATCATAAGAAAAGCCGGCATTATACTTTTTGGAATTGTTTTCTTTATGAGCTGTGCACACAACACCAGTGACACACGAGAACCACAAACAAAGGAAACATCAAAAAGACCACCCCTTGAAAAAAGAAGCCGTGCTAGTGATTTTTACTAGGAAAAATTCTAGTAACTAAAGGGCCTGGTTTATGCCTGGCCCTTTCTAAAGTAATAGTAAGCTGCAAAGTATCCTAAATAGATTCCAATAAAATGATGAATCGCTAAGAAACTCTCCCTCTGATAACAAACAAACATGGCATGAAAATAAAATGGAACTAAAAGCCATCCATTTTTCTTTAATGCATAGGCAGCTGCTCCGACTAGAGCAAAGACAGCATTGCTTGAACCATAATCTTTTTCCACTAATACTTTCTGCCATGCTTCTGCGGAAAACATTTTTAAAGTTGAGGCCAAAACTATTTGTGCCAAAGGATTTGATAACCATAATCCTGCTGCCATTACAAAAAGCATAAAAGTTGCACCAAAAACATATTCCAATGCTCCAGCGAAAATCACAAATGATAATTGATCGCCAATTAAGTGAAAGGCATGATTATGAAAAAATGGACCGAATATTATTCCCTTCCAAGTAACTTCACCTGGAATATATGCTGCCTGATCAAAAAAGCTTTGTACTTTTGGTTCTGCGATTTTTGCTAGATGCAATCCCACAAATATTGCAAAAAAGCTTATCGTAAATTTCGTTCGGCTTGCAACAGATTTCGTTTTATCAACTGCTTTTATACGACAAATTTCTACATGTTCTTTTAATTTTAAATTTTTCTTATGCTGGTTCCAATAACGAGTTATAAAGTTTTTTACGAACCCATCATCAAAATGCAATTTTAAAACATGCCACATTGTTTTATAAAAATTTGGATTAGAACTTGCTAAAAAGAGCGGGCGCATTTGAGTCGGATGTAGTTTATTTTTAAATTGATAAAGATTTTTAAAATTATAACCAATCTTCCAATCATTAAATATTTTTGTAAGGATCAAAGCATCTGGTGCATCGGGTTTAATTTCTGCTAACGGGCACATGCCAAGTCTTACCTCGATGACTCCTTCAGTATGCAATTTTCTCATCGATTCAATAATCAAAAGTTCAAGACTAGCACTCCTGGCATTTTTCTTTTTTAAAATATCATTAAAATAAAAACCTATAATCTGATGATTAAGATAGATAGGACTCGCTGTTAAAAGTGCCATCATTTGATTTTTATCTCTTAGGATAAAATATCTTTTATACTCTCCTTGCTCCATAGGATCAACGACATTTAGAAATTCCATGGGGGCCATTTTTTTTGATCCCAACCATTCTTCTTTTAATTCTTCAATCTCAGATTGTTGTTCTTCTAATTCTGAAAGTTGTAGTTCATGTACCTGAGCGCCTCGACGTTTTAAATTTTTTGCAATAGGAACAGTATAAAGTGGATCGATACTAGATTTAAAATAAGTATCCAGATGAAAAATCGGCTCAACCCCGACTTGCCAAGTTTTCATTCCTGCTTCTTGCAGACGATGGGCCAAAACTTCTGAGATCGGAAAAACCAATTTATCGTGATTTGCGTATTTTACTTCATTAATGAGTTTTAAAATAAATTCGGCCTTCTTCTCTGAATATGTAAAAGGCTCACACGCGACTCCCACGACATTCTTTTTTTCTCTAAAGCGAATTTCACCTTCAAAATTTTCTGTTTGGTAAGAATCAAAATGTTTATATAAGGAAATTAGCGAACTAGTACGATCTCCAAATCTTTTAAAATTTTCTATTGATCGCTTTGATTCTGTTTGCATTTTTTCGCCTTAGAAAGATGTATTATCTATTGATAAAATTTTAAAATTGCTTGTGATTTTTGGGAATGCAGGAAGTTTAAACCTATACTCGACACAAACAGTGTGTTTTAGGTGTAAGAAAATGACTAAGTTAATTCTTTGGAAAAAGCGAATTATGGCGTTCTAATTAAAAGTAGGAATTAACCAAGGAAGGTTTATGAAAAAAATTTTGGCCATAGGATTGGCGCTAGCATCAATGTCCGTATTCTCTGCTGTAAATGTAGCTCATATACAAGCTGAATTAAAAAAATCCAATGCTAATTGGATCGCGCGAGAAACATCAGTCACAAATCTTTCAGATATCGAAACGAAGCGTTTACTCGGATCAACTGAAATGCCAAAGGGAGACGCGCTTTTTTACGATCGCACTAAAACAGTCGGAAAATTAGACTGGCGTGATATTGATGGAGTAAACTGGCTTGGTCCTGTTATGAATCAAGGAAACTGTGGATCATGTGTTGCTTTCGCGGCAGTTGCAGCGCTTGAAGCTCGTCATCGAATTGCTATGGGCCCACTATGGTCTAATGCTACTTTTTCAACTCAACAATTATTTAATTGTGGCGGTGGAGCTTGTGATTACGGATGGCAACCAAGTCAGGCCGCAAGCTTTTTAAAATCAAAAGGGGTTGTTGATAATGCTTGTTCTCCATACTTATCTGGATCAACGGGTGCCGATGTACAATGTTCAAAAATTAAATGTGGAAATCAGGAATCTCGAATTTATAAAATCGCTGGCCACACAACGCCTTCTAGCTGGGGTGGGAATGCCGAAAAAGTAAAAGCGGCACTTAAAAATGGACCACTGGTTACCACAATGACTGTTTATTCAGATTTCATGAGTTATGCTGGTGGGATTTATAAGCATGTTACTGGTGGACGCGAAGGTGGACATGCCATTTCCATCGTTGGATACAATGATCAAGAACGTTACTGGGTTATTAGAAACTCTTGGGGCGAAGGTTGGGGTGAAAAAGGTTTCGCTCGTATTTCTTATGATGATGACTCTGGTATTGCTGAAAGCACATGGGCCTATGATATCACTCCGGACAAGTCATATTTCACCATCGTTACTCCAAGTGAGCACACTTATGTTTCAGGAAATTCAGAAATTAAAGTTGCGATGCTTGCTCCAGCTGCTGCGACAATTAAATTAACAGGAGCTCAAGATAATACTGTTCTTGGTGAATGCGCACAAAATGCAGATAATATTTGCGTACAAAATTTTGATTCAACAACACTTCGTGATGGACGTTATGAAATGTATGCTGAATCAAATGGAAAACGTTCACAGGTAAAAGAACTTTTAGTTGTTAATCACCGTCCAGAAACAACTCTTTCATTTGGACGTGCTGACGGGAAACCATTTGCAACTCCCTTTACTGGTCGAATTGAATTTAATATCGATGTAAGATCAATGCCAGTTGTTCCACAAACCGTAACGTTCTACGTGAAGGATATGAATGGAAAAATCATTGCTGAAAGGGCGACTGACACTGTTGTTGAAAAAATGCGCTTGGGGTTTAGATTCAATACAATTCCAAATAGTACTTATCAAATCTCTTATGTTGCAAGAACGCCATTTAATGGATCAATTGTCGAAAGTGTTTCTAATATTGAGACGATTACGACTAAAAACTAGAACATAAAAAGGGCTTCGCCAAAAACAATTGGCGAAGCTCTTTTTATATTATCCCAAATTAGATAAGTCCAAGTTCTTTCACCGCATCTCTCTCTCCACGAAGCTCGTTGAGAGTTAAATTAAACTTCTCTTTCCCGAAGTCATTAAGAGCAACACCTTCAATTACTTTCAATTTTCCATTCTCTGTTCGACATGGGAACGAGAAAATTAATCCTTTATCAACACCGTATTCACCATTAGAAGCTAAACACATTGAGTATGTCTCACCGGACTTTGTATCGTGAGTAAGATGGTAAATTCCGTCGACAACCGCGTTTGCTGCAGAAGCAGCTGAAGATAATCCTCGTGCTTTAATAATTGCAGCTCCACGCTTTTGAACGGTTTCAATGAATGTAGTTTTTAACCATTCCTGATCAGCGATTACTTCATGGGCCAATTTTCCATTGATTTTTGTATTGTAGAAATCTGGATATTGAGTTGCAGAGTGATTACCCCAAATTGTCATATTAGAAATGCTCGTCACATCAACACCTGCTTTTTGTGCTAATTGTGTTTTCGCTCTGTTTTCATCCAAAGTCGTCATAGCAAAAAATCTGTCTTGAGGTAAACCTTTGGCTGCATTCATACAGATAAGCGCGTTCGTGTTACATGGATTTCCGACAACGAAAACTCTTACGTCTTTTGCAGCATTAGCAGCAATTGCTTGCCCTTGCTTAGTGAAAATTCCACCATTGATTTTTAGTAGATCAGCTCTCTCCATTCCATCTTTTCTTGGAACTGATCCTACTAAGATGGCCCAATTTACATCTTTAAAACCTTCTGAATATTCTGATGTACATGTGATTTTTTTAAGTAATGGAAAAGCACAGTCATCTAATTCCATAGCAACACCTTTAAGTGCGCCTAGAGCTTGCTCTAATTCAATTAATTGAAGTTCTACTTCAGTATCAGCTCCAAACATTTGCCCAGACGCGATTCTGAATAACAATGCGTATCCAATTTGCCCTGCGGCACCTGTTACTGCAACTTTGACTCTGTTCTTTGAGGCCATAAATTACTCCTTAAAGTATTGGTATGAAAATAGATAAAAAAGTCTCTGATATAATGGCCAAATTCGAAAGCCTTGGCAATGAATTCGCGCTTGTTTCTTTACGGACAATCCCCACAGCGGTATCATAGAAATACTATTCTCAAATACAATGGAATTACTATGAACGATCAGACACCAAAAAATAACAACAATAACTCAAATCGCCGTCCCCACAACAACAATCATAATGACCAGAGACGACGCCACCACAACAATAATGGCACCCAGAATCGTGCTCGCCCACAAGGACAGAATCAAGAGTCGAGACCGGATTCTTCGAACCAACAAGCTACAGGCAATCACCAAGGTCAATCAGGAAACAACAATCGCAGAAAAAATAACTTTAGAAGAAACCGCAACCAAAGAAGACCCGCAAATCCTGAAGTAAGAGGACCTATTCCGACGACAGAAAAACGCCCAGGATTTTTAGACCGTGCTTACGAAAAATATCAAAACCTTCTTGATCAGCATTTAATTGCCAGAAAAAAATATTTTGAACTTTTTTATCGTGCAGATCCTCAACAAAAAAACAAGTTAGAACGAAATTTCTACCAAACACTTAACGATCTTAGGGATTACGAAGAAAAATTAACACCTGAAACGAAAGAATTTTTGGAATTTAAAACGAATGGGAAGGCCATCGATACAATTTACTCGAATAATCACGAGCTTCTGTCAAATGGATCGACTGAAATTGAGAATGATAAAATAGAAGACCCACATTTATTAGCATCACAAATAAAAGCCGATTATTCAAAAGATACAGAAGAATCTAATGGAACCTTAGAAGATTACAAAATGTATAAGGGTATTTAGTCGAAAGAGAAAAAGTTAAAACATATTAAATTGGGCCAATCTTGGCCCATTTTTTTTACAAAATTTTTAGGAGTATCATAAAACGATATCAGAACTATTTTTTGTAGCGGCATCGGTTTTTCCGCCATACTTATTAAAAAAATTATCCAGTGTTTCTTCATTATCTTTTAAAATGGCCTGCTTAATTTCTGAATGAGGAATATCTAAAACGTCAGAAATTTTTTTTAACATTTTAAGGGGGACATTACATAGACCTCTTTCTACATTAGAAATAAATTGACCATTTTTATAACCTAACATCTGAGAAAGCTCTGATTGGGAATAATTCTTAGGGTGATTTATTCTTTTTGCTCTGATAAGTTTAGCGATATGTTTAAAAGAACGCATGCGAGAACTCCTAGTATTTTAATAAAAAAAAAAAGATAAACTAAGCTATAAAATTTAAGTTAGTTATTACTTAAACCTTCAGTATATCTTAATATTTAGTAGAGCTTTTCACAAGGAAAAAAAGAGAGATTCAAAAAAAAGGATATTTTATGATTATATCAAGTTGGAATATTAATGGAATCAGGGCTTCTTACCTAAAAGGCCTTGGGGAGTATTTAACAGTAGTTTCCCCGGATATCGTTCATTTGCAAGAGGTGAAAGCAAAAGAAGAACAAATCCCAGAAATATTATCGAAAATAAATGAAACGTATGAACACTGGATACATCCAGCGAAAAAACCAGGCTATTCTGGAACCATGACACTTATAAAAAAATCTCTTTTAAGGAAAAAAAATTTCATTGTCACTAATGGCATCGGCCAGGCGAAATTTGATGATGAAGGAAGATTTCAAAAAATTGAATGTGATGATTTTATTTTATTTGGTGCTTATTATCCAAATGGACAGCGTGATCATTCCCGAGTGGATTATAAATTAGAATTCAGTCGCCTTGTTCACCAGAAGGCGCTAGAGCTTGCTAAAAAAACGGGAAAAGCAGTCTTTCTCTCAGGAGATTTTAATACAGCTCACACGGAAATAGATCTTAAAAACCCTAAGGCAAATATTAATACCACGGGATTTCTTCCTCATGAGCGCGTGTTTATCGATGAACTAATTGCCAGTGGCTTTAATGATCTTTTTAGGATGAGAAATCCAAAGCTCATTGAGCAATATACTTGGTGGACTTATCGCAATGATTGTCGCGAACGAAATATCGGTTGGAGGATTGATTATTTCTTCGGTGAAGAAAAAGCACAGCAAATGCTCAAAAAAATTATTCATCGAACAGAAGTTATGGGAAGTGATCATTGTGCGGTTGAGATTACTATCTAAAAATCCCAACTCAATCCTTACCTAGAATAGTAAAGTTCACCTTTATAGAACGTATGGAGAACCAAATGATCTAATTGCTCACGTTTTACTTCCTTACTCTCCAAGAGCAATTTTAGCACAGATTCAGTCGTCTCATTCTTTTTGATTTTAGGAGCTGGCAGAACTAAAAAGTTTGCCCATTTTCCTTTTGCAAAGTTACCTGATATTTTTTGTAGGTTTAAAATTTCGGCCCCGGCAAGAGTGGCGCGATAGAGAGCGCGCTCGTAAGTAGCACCATTTTTCTTTTTCTTATTTTGAGCGACGAAGCTTTTCATAACATCGAACATTGATAGAAATGGACCACCACCAATATCAGACCCTAGGGCCCATCTCACTTTAAATTTATCTGCTCGATTAAAATCAAACAATCCTGAGCCCAGGCCCAATTCTTTTACCGGAGCATTAGATGTCGGACAATGAGCAATCGCTGTTTTAGACTTGGCGAGAATTTTCATTTCCGCATCTGATAAATAAATTCCGTGTCCCATAATGGTCTTACTTGATAAAATATCAGTCTTCTCGTAAATTTCAGTATAGTTTTTTACTTTTTCAAATCCTTTTAGATTCTTATAGATCGATAAAACATATTCTATTTCATTTTTCGTTTCACTTAAGTGCGTTTGGATAAATGATTTATTTTTCTTAGCGATTTTCGCTGAGTCTTTCATTAATCCTGGACTTGTCGTTGGCGCGAATCTTGGAGTAAGTGCATATTTTTCTTTATATTTACCAGAGAGATTTTTTACTGATTGCAAAGCTTCACTAGTTGAATGCGTTAAATATTCTGGAGAATTCATATCCATCAATACATTCCCAATGATAAAATCACCTACAAATTCATTAAGCGCTAAGTCTGTTGAATGTTCATGTAATGACGAGTAACAAGCACCACCTAAAGTTCCAGTTTGTACTAATTCAAGGGCGAATTTTTTAGCTTTTGTTTTTGCGTATTTAATATCAGCGAATTTCGCTTCATAAGGCCAGGTATATTTTGAAAGCCATTCTAACAATGAATCTTTTGGCATTAAACGCACATCATCTTGTACCCAATGAAAATGCATATCAAAAAAACTTGGAATCACAAGGTTCATACTAAAGTCCATGACTTCTACTTCGACTTTCCCATATTTCTTAAACATCTTTTCAACAGGACCCATATCGATAATTTTAAACTTCTCATTTTTATCACCGCCTTTTTCTGGCGATAAAACCAAAGCTCCATTTCTTTGTAGAACAGATTTTTTATCACTTATGGGGTTAATATAGTCGCAGCAAATGATTCGATTTCGCATAATTATAATTTCCTTTCTTTGGGAAGCTTTGAATCATATCAAAAATTTTAGATGATGTTAATTAGAATTTTTGCTGGTATTGCCACAAAAGCATTGACCCATGCTTTTTTGAGTATTCGACGTCGAGGACGATAGCGGCATTTTCACTAATTTTTCTAGCATGCTGGAGACCAATAAAAGTTCCTTGCCCTTTTACATTATTTTTTCTTTCTCCAATATAGGTGCTAACGACCGTATTTGGATCCAAAAAAATTGGTTTTATAATTGCAGTTTCTCTTTCCCCCTTATCATTATTATATGCTTCAACACGGGCAATTTCACCATTACTATCGGTCAATATCATCGTCGCAGTTTGCGCTGATCTCGCACCTTCTAAACCTCGTGGTCCAACATACTTTGTCTGCGCGATATTTCCTTCAACCTTGAGTTCAGAAGTCAATGGAACTTCCAGACTAAATGGTACAGCAATCTTTACTTGGTCGTTACCAGGAGAACCAACATTAGCTTTTTTAATTTCCACGACAACCATCTCAGCACCAGAAGCGACACCTGCAGACTTTAAACTCATCGAAGCCTTGACTTCTTTTAGCGAGACTCCCACCTCCGCATCACCTTGAATATTGCCTAATAAATCAACTTGTGTACCAGATTTTAAAAAATGAAGATCACGAGGAACTCCATTTCTTCTTGTTTCTACTTTTATTCCCGTTCTTAAATACCCATTTTCTTTTAATTTTGCTTTTTCTTCCGGAGAAATATCCAAAGCACTTCCCTGATAATTAATCATATTAAAACCTAAATTTTTTATTGGTGCTTCTCCAAGATCAGGAAGGTTATAAGGATTTTTTTCTGCCTCTGTTGGATGATATCTAAAAATGCGCAGACGTGGCTTTTCTCCACTTTTTTTAATTATCTCATAGACATTATCACGATCACTGCCTTTACCACGATAAATATAATGAACAGATTTAGTATGAGGATTAATCAATTGCAATCCTCCAATCTCAGTCAGACTAAAAAGAGTATCAGATAATAATTCATACTCTCCACTCTTTTTTTCTTTTAATATTTTTTGAATAGGATCTTCCAGCATTTTTTTACATTCGACTCTGCCGTCTTCGTACTCGCTTTGAACTATGAAATACAAAAATTCTAATTGGTTGCTAGCAACTGTTTGAATATTTTTGTCTTTATCAGATCTTGGAACTTCTCGAACAATTTTATTAACTTCCCGGGCCAGTTTTAAAAAACCTGGACAATGAACGCATGGATCATCTCGTAATTCTTTTTCTTTTAAATAATCATAATTATCAAGAATTCCAAATTTCGTTTGAAAACTTACCCTCTTCGCTATCTGATTGAGCGTCTCTTCATTTCCAGTGATAGTTTCATTGCGATTTAAAAAAGAATTCAGACGCTCAATTGCCAAGGCATTGGTCACGTTGAATAATATAAATAACAAAATTTTTAATATCATCTTCACCTGATTATTTTCGGCAATTAATAAGGTGTTCATAAGGATTCAAGAAATGAAACTAGATTATGGGAAAAAATATCCCCTTAGCCCTTTTGACTCTAACTCCCTCGACCTGGATTTAAGCGTACAGCTTCATGCAACTGCCCCAAACAAAGTTGATCTTTTAAGTTTTACCCTGATTGATCCCAAAGATTTGGTAAATTTCGAGAGTATTAATCCTAAAAAAAGAAGCTTCGAACTTTGGAATCACACTTGCTTTGAAGCATTTTTTAAACTTCCTGACGGCAGCTATTTTGAATTTAATTTTGCACTTAATTTTGCTTGGAATTGTTATTACTTTACATCATACCGCTCTTCACCACTTACTGAATTTCCGGTCAATGATTCATTGATCGCAAGAGATATTTTATTATCGAAAGATAAAAAAATTCTTATTGCAAAAATTCCACAAGAAGTGAAAGACATTTTAAATAAAAATCGAGTGAAATGTTCGTTTACAGCAGTGATCAAAGATCGCGAGAACAGGACTCACTACTACGCGCTAAAACACGCGGATGGAAAACCAAATTTCCATCACGCGGATAGTTTTATTTTAGAAATTTAAATGAAAGTTTTAACAGTCAAAGTGTATTCTTTGTCTGTTACTTTGTTGATATTTCCAGTAACCAGTAATTCTTGAAAGCATTGAGTAAGGAGTTTTTGTCCCATGACATCCATAACAATTGTATAAACTTTGTCCTGAGTTTTAAAGTCTACGGATACAACCTTCCCTTCTTTCGTACGCTCTTTCGGTCTTACTGTCCCCGTAAGTTGAACAAGTTTATCTTTGTACATGTAGTAAGCATCACGATTAAATCCAGATCCATCACCCTTGGATTTTTTCGAACCTCCACTTACTTCTTCCCCGTCTTCATCAAGGCCAAAATCATCATCACCACCATCTGCGCCTTCGGTATCTAGCTCCATTTCATCATCTAGATCATCGAATTCGTCCTTGAAGCCACCCATCTTCATTGCCCCTTTTTTAAGTAGTTTTTTGCCATTATTACACGAATTCTACATATAATAAAAACAAAAAGTTATACCTTTTTACACGTTTTATTGACCACCGTGGATTTTGGGACTTATAATAAGCTCAGTCATCCTTGGAGGATTCAAGTGAAAAAGTTTATCAGCTTCTTTGTTAAAAGTTTGCTATTATGCTCAGTTATTCTGATTGCTAGCGCAAATCATGTTAAGGCACAGGTTGATTCTGATGACGAAGAAGAAGCTATTCTTCCGCCACCAACTTCAACAGGGACAGCTCCAGTCATAATTGATGATTCAGATTCAAACGACGCCAGTGAAGTCGACTATGAAGATTAAAAAGACGTAAAAAAATAGAGACAGGGCCCCCAAGTGGGCCCTTTTTCATTTATTACCCTTTAACAGGCTTCCCTTTGCGCGCTAGACATTCTTTTTCCGTTAATTTAACCCAGCCCTTTCCTTTGCATGAGTTCGTCCCAGCACATGTATTGCTCTTCGTATGGCAAGCAGAAGTCCCTTTGCAAGAGTTCCCGCCATCACACTGAACTTTTTCTTCCGCTGGAGCAGGAGCGCTTGGCGCCTTTGCTTCACTTTTAGTTGCAGAAACCTCTGAACTTGCTAGTGCTAAACCTAAAAATGCTGCTGCAAGAAATGCACTTTTGTTTTCCATATAAACTCCTCATGATGTTTGTAAAAGCATTGTATCTAAAATTTTACACTTTTTTTAGTGACAATAATTTGAAGTCTCGTTTATTTTAAATATTCAATTTTTGTAATATTTGAAATTTGCCACAGAAGGCTAAAATGCGCGAGAAAATAGTATATCCAAAAGGTGTCACTGAGGACACGTTAAAAGAGTTAGTCTCTTTTGAGGTTTTCTTTGATCGTGTAGGACTCAAAAGAATTGATGGGGCAATTTATGGCCTTCTGGCCTTATCAATTGATCCACTAAGTAGCGAAGAAATTCAGGAAATTTTGAAACTTTCTCAAAGCGCTGTTTCTCAATCCTTAAAAAGTCTCACCCAGCTCGGTGCAATTGAATCGCGCGACATACGCGAGAAAAAAATCAAAGTTCATTTTGCAAAAACCGATGCCATGCACATTGTTGCCAGCGTTTTTAGGAAACGCGAGCAAGAAATGGTGCAAGAATTAAAATTAACGGCCCAAAGAATTTTGGAATTAGATTCTAGCGACTCAAATTTGCGGGCCATGCGTATGAAATCCATTATCGCTACCTGTGAAATGGCCGAAGCCATGATGAATTTTGTCATCACGTTGTCCGTTTTTAAAAATAAAGATGAGTACCAGGCCATCATTGAAAAATTTCCAAGAGCATTAGAGTTTCTTTTACACGCTGGAGAAAAAACTGGTCTCGTGAAGGAAAAAATTTTTCAAGGAACAAATGCCTTAGTAGCAAATATTGGGAAAAACTTAAGAAGTTCGGTTTATAAGGAATAAAAAATGTCGCTTAATGAAAGAATTGTTATTACAGGAATCGGATTAACTTCTCCTTTAGGAAATAATCTTTTGGAATTGAGAACAAGTCTCTTAGAGAAAAAATCAGGAATCACACACACTGAAATTCGTCATATGGGCACCGTTGCCGCTGGTCTTTGTAAATTTGATGAAACAAAATATCAGCCTAAAAAAATGAGAAAACGGGGAACGCGCGTTGGTGCAATTTCTATTTATTGTGCGAATGAAGCTCTGGTTGATTCGGGTATTGATTTAAACGCTATGGATAAAAGTCGTATCGGAATTTATTTAGGAATTACAGAACACGGAAACGTCGAAACCGAAAACGAAATTCACGACCTGTATAACACTCATAACAAAGATGTGAGCTTCTGGTCTCATCATCATAATCCAAGAACTGTTGCCAATAATCCCGCCGGAGAAATAACTCTAAATCTCGGCATCACTGGTCCTCATTATACGATTGGGGCCGCTTGTGCTGCTGGAAATTTAGGTTTAATTCAAGGCCTACAAATGCTTCGTTTAGGTGAAGTTGATATGGCATTAGCTGGTGGAGTAAGTGAATCAACTGAAACATTTGGAATTTTTGCCGCTTTTAAAGCACAAGGAGCCCTAGGGCATCACAAAGATCCAAGTCTTGCCACTCGTCCACTCGATCGTGATCGCAATGGAATTGTGGTTAGTGAAGGTGGAGCAATTTATGTGCTCGAGCGTTTATCAGATGCCCTTAAAAGAAATGCGAAAATATATGGGGAAATTGTAGGCTACCATTCTAATAGTGATGCTACTGATTTCGTGCTTCCAAATACTGAACGACAAATTGAATGTATGCAAAATGCCTTGAAAAAAGCAGGACTCACAAATCAAGATATCGATGTTGTTAGTATGCATGCAACTGGTACCACTCAAGGAGATATTCAAGAATGTGAAGCAATCAGAAAACTTTTTGATGAAACCAATGCTTGTGTAAATGCCACAAAAGGTTTTATCGGACATGCCATGGGAGCGGCCGGAGCGCTAGAGCTTGCAGGAAATCTTCCAAGCTTCACTGACGGGTATGTTCATTCATGCTTTGGAATTGAAAATCTAGATCCTGAGTGTGCGATTAAAGGATTAGTGATTAACACTATTTTGAAAAAAGAAGTTAAAACAATTTTGAACAATTCATTTGGAATGCTGGGAATAAATTCAACAGTAGTCATTAAGAAATATTAAAACATATTAATTAGTTTTTATAAGGAGAAACTATGTCACAGTTAAATTACGAACAAGTTAGAACCCATGTCCTAAACATCATCGCGGATATCGCTCTAGATGACGATGTTACAGGGATCAAAGATGAAGTTGCACTTAGAGAGCAATTAGATCTAGATTCAATGGACTTCTTAGATATCGTGATGGAATTAAAAAAACGCCACAAAATTGAAGTTCCACAAGAAGATTACCCAAGACTTGCGACGATGCAATCTTGTGTAGAGTACTTGTCTCCAAAATTTAATCAGTAATGGCCGAATCACAAAAATATGATTGTGTTGTAATGGGTGCCGGAATGGCAGGCATGGCGTCTGCTATCCGGCTTTTAATGTTTGGAAAGAAAGTTCTTATCGTCGAAAAACACTCCATTTCGGGTGGCCTTAACTCCTTTTACAAACGTGGAAAAAGAGAATTTGATGTCGGCCTCCATGCGCTTACCAACACCATTAAACCGGGTGACAAGGGAAAACCTTTTCATAAAATTTTAAAGCAACTTCGTGTTGATTTAGATGAGTTCGAGCTTTCGCCACAAAATTATTCACTTATTCAATTTCCAGAAAAAACGCTGCGTTTTACAAATGAATTTGACGAATTCGTTGAATCTGTTGCCGCCAATTTTCCGCAGGAAATTGATGGATTCAATCGTTTGGTTAATCATATTAAAGGTTTTAACGAAGTTGATCTTTCCAATGACACTTATATGGCAAAAGATGTCGTGAGAAAGTTCATTAAAGATGCAAGTTTAATCGAAATGATTTTTTGTCCACTTCTAATCTACGGAAGTGCTTGGGAAAATGATATGGATTTTTCTCAGTTTGTGATTATGTTTAAATCCATTTATTTTGAAGGATTCTCGCGCCCCAGAGGTGGTGTTCGCACCATTATTAACCTTTTACAAAATAAAATTAAAGAGCTTGGTGGAGAAATTCATTTTAAATGTGAAGTGACTCAAATCTTAGAACGTGATGGGAAAATAACTGGAATGATTTTAAATCATGAAAAAGTTATTGAAGCAGATTCAGTTCTATCAACCATCGGCAATTTTGAAACCAGAAGGCTCGTAAAAAGTATTTATACTTCAACTCGCGAAAATGAAAAAACTGGACAGCTTTCATTTACTGAAAGCATTTTTATTACTGAAAAAAAACCACAAGAACTAGGTCAGGACGCAACTATTATTTTTTATAACAATGCACCTGCATACCAATATAGAAAACCACTCTCTTTAATAGACAATACAAGTGCCGTTATTTGTTTTCCAAATAACTTTAAAAACTCAAATCCTGAAACGCTCCTATCCGAAGGATGGCTAAGAGTGACGAGCATGGCAAATTTTGATCTCTGGAAAAATTTAGATCGAAAAACCTATTTAGAAGAAAAAGAAAATGTGGCAAAAATAAATTTAGAATTATTACAAAATGTTCTCCCTAAGTTTAATGGTGAATATCTTTTTAAGGATGTTTTCTCCCCGACGACAATATTACGTTATACTGGTCATCTCGGTGGTGCTGTGTATGGTTCTCCCGAAAAACTTCGAAACGGAAAATTTGACGAAGTTGAAGGACTGTACCTCGCGGGAACTGATCAAGGGTTTCTAGGGATTGTTGGTTCAATGTTATCTGGAATTTCGATTACGAATTTATACATCTTAAGTTAAATCTTGAGTTAAGAGAAGATTATGCAATTTAAAAATGTTGTCCTTGAAGCTTACGCCTACGAAAATCCTACGCAATTTTTGTCGTCGGAGGAGATAGAGCATGAGCTTTCACATCTGTATGAGCGCTTAAAAATCTCTACTGGAAGATTTGAGTTTATGACAGGAATTAAATCAAGAGGACTTTTTCCGATTGGAACTCCTCCAAGCTCTATTGCTACAGCGGCAGGAAAAAAGGCCCTTATAAATATCGACCCTAAATCAATTGATCTGCTTATCCACAGCGGGGTTTGTAGGGATTTTCTAGAACCTGCCACCGCTTCAGTGGTTCATCAAAACTTAGGATTATCACCTCATGCTCAAATTATGGATGTTTCTAACGCTTGTTTAGGATTTTTGAATTCGATTGTGATCGCTGGATCAATGATTGAATCAGGATTAATTAAACGCGCTTTAATTGTGACTGGTGAAAATGCGGGGCCTCTTTTAAAAGCAACCCTGCACAAACTTAAAACTGATCCCGAAATTAATCGCAAAAATTTAAAAAAATATTTCGCCAATTTAACGATTGGTTCGGCAGGAATTGCGATGGTCATTTCCCATAAAGATTTAGCTCCTCATGCTCCAGAATTTTTAGGTGGAAGTGCGATGACTGATTCAAGTGCCAATCATTTGTGTCGCGGGGATGGCAACACTCATGAGTTAATGATGGAAACCGACTCAGAAGAATTGATGTACCAAGGAATTAAGCTTTGTAAAAATAATTTCGCAAAACTTAAAAGCTTGTGCGAAATTGGTGACGAAAAAATCAGCATGGTTCTCACTCATCAAGTAGGCAGTACTCATGAAAGGCTTTCACTTGAAAATATTCAAATGCAAAATAAAAAATCTTTTAGAACATATACTGAATATGGAAACACAGGCTCGGCTGCCCTACCCTTAACTTTAATTAAAAGTATCGAAGCAAAACAAGTTCAAAATGACGATCTCATCGCACTTTTAGGTATTGGATCAGGACTTTCATCAATTATGCTCTTTTTAAAATGGAAACAAATATGATTCAAATTAATCCAAATAAACCAGAAGCCTTAAATGCGCTTTATCCTTTTCAATTGAAAACTCGCGAAGTTTTAATTAACGGCTCTACTTATAAGCAGAGTTTTGTCGATGATGGCCCCCGTGATGGAGAAGTCGTTATCATGGTTCATGGAAATCCGACATGGTCATTTTTTTATCGAAATATTATAAATTCACTTAAAGGTGAATATCGCGTGATCGCCCCTGATCATATTGGCTGTGGGCTTTCTGATAAGCCACAAGACTATGGCTATCACTTAGAAGATCATGTCGAAAATTTAGAAAACCTTATTCGTGACTTAGGAATCACTAGATTTCATCTTATTCTTCACGATTGGGGAGGTGCTATTGGGTCGGGAATTGCGGTAAAAGAACCTTCCCGTGTCTTAAGTATTACTTATATGAATACCGCTGCCTTTACCTCAAAAACTATTCCATGGACAATCGATCTTCTTCGCAAAAATTTTTGGGGGGAATGGTTCATAAGAAAATTCAATGGATTTGCGATACCCGCAACCGTGATGGCGGTAAGGCGTCCGATGAGCAGCGCAGTTAAAAAAGGATTTTTATATCCATATAACGATTATGCTTCTCGCATTGCTACGGCGAAATTTGTAAAAGATATTCCACTCACCGACACTCATCCAACTTATAAAACACTTAAAGAAATTGAAGATAAACTTACTACTTTAAAAAATGTACCGATCAATTTAGTTTGGGGCGAAAAAGATTTCTGTTTTACAATGGAATTTTATCATCGGTTTTTAGATTATTTTCCAAATGCCAAAAATACGGTGTTAAAAAATGCAGGCCATTACTTGGTTGAAGATGAACCAGAAAAAACAGTTTCGGCCATTAAGGCATTTCTTTCGGAGCTAAAAAATAATGATGCAAGAAAAAATGATGAATGAAGAAATTATTTTAAATATCTCAAAGCGTTTGACGCAAATGAGTCTATTGCATCCGAACAAAACCGCGGTTTATTTTCCTAAATGGAATGGGAATAAAAATAAATACAACTACTCCACTGTAAACTTTAAAGAGCTTGAAATAAAGGCCAATCAGTTTGCTCACCAACTCTTTAAACTGGGCCTAAGAAAAGGAGACAAAACTCTGCTTTTTTTGCGTCCTAGTCTCGACTTCCATGCCATGGTCTTCGCCCTTTTCAAATCTGGAATTATTCCCGTTTTAATTGATCCGGGAATGGGCCGAAAAAATCTCATCGCATGTATAAAAGAAATTGCGCCTGTAGGACTTATTGCAGAAAAAGAAATTCATTTTTTAAGACATTTTTTTCCTGGAACATTTCGATCTGTTAAATTTGCAGTGACGACATCAAAACGAATTATTCCTTTTTTACCAAGAAGTGTAAAATTAAAAAGTATCAAACAAATGCTTCTCGAAGAAAAGATGCAAAATTTCGCCACTGCCGAAATTGATCCAAACGAATTATGTGCGCTACTCTTTACTTCTGGGGGAACAGGTATTCCAAAAGGCGTCGAGTACACTCATACCATATTTAATAAGCAGACTGATACGCTACAAAAAATGTTCAATCTTTCATCAGAAGATGTGGATATGGCGGGCTTTCCGCTCTTTTCACTTTTTACGCTGGCGATGGGAATGAGTACGATTATTCCCGATATGGATCCAAGTCGTCCAGCAAAGGCCAATCCAAAAAAACTGGCCATACATATACATGATTTAAAGCCTAGTTTTATCGCAGGATCTCCTGCGATCTGGGAAAACCTTGCGGAATACGCAACGAAACACAAACTCACTTTCCCTTCAATTAAATACGTCGCTATGTTTGGTGCACCAGTGAGTTTAAATGTACATCGCAAATTTAAACCTCTTTTGCCATTTGGAACAACTTATACTCCATATGGTGCAACCGAAGCATTGCCAGTAACACTTATTAGCGGGGAAACCATTTTAAAAAAGACTGCAGCATTAACTGATGAAGGCCATGGAACTTGTATTGGACTAGCTGCTCCAGAGATTGAAATCAAACTCATTCCAATTACTGATAATATCATTGTGGCCATTTCTGACATTGAAGAAATAGCAGCGCCAAATATCCCTGGTGAAATTATTGTAAAAGGCCCAGTGGTCACGAAAGCTTATTACGGGATGTCTGAAAAAACAGTGGAAGCTAAAATCGCTGATAGTGGCCATACATTCTGGCATCGCATGGGTGATGTAGGATATTTTGATTCTGAAAAAAAATTGTGGTTTCTAGGAAGAAAAAGTCATGTTCTACAAACTGCTAATGGATTTGCTTTTCCTATTCCGACGGAAGCTATTTTTAATAAACATCACGAAGTAAAAAGATCGGCCCTGGTTGGCATTGGTGAAAAAGGTCAGGAAGAACCTGTCATTGTCATTGAAAGAAAGGATAAGAAATTTTTAACCGGAAGAGAAAAAGCGGTTTTTGAATCTGAACTACTCTCACTTGCTAAAAACTATCCTCACACCAAAGACATTACGCAATTTTTTTATAGCCACGGCTTTCCTGTCGATATAAGGCATAATATCAAAATTGATCGCTTAAAATTAAAAGCGGAGATTGAACGACATGAATTATTCCAATCAAAAAATTAGAGTTCTTGTGACCGGGGCCGGAGGTTTTGTTGGCCTTAAACTTACTCGTGCGCTTTTATTAGAAGGTTATGACGTAACAACTCTCCAGCGCGGAACCTATCCTGAATTAAACGAATTAAAAAATATTTATCCCAACTTGAGTATTATCCAAGGAAGTATCAACGATCAAAATATCTTAGATTTTGCAGTAAGTGATGTGAATGCTATTTTTCACGTCGCTTCTAAAATTGGGATGTGGGGCAGTTACGATGATTATTATGAAACTAACGTCGTCGGTACTCAAAATATTCTTAAGAGTATGAAAAAATACAGTATTAAAAACCTAGTTTACACTTCAACCCCCTCAGTTGTTTTTGATCGTGGTGATATTAATAATGGTGATGAATCCCTTCCCTATCCTAAATCGCACCTGAACTTTTATGCTCAGACAAAGAGAATTGCAGAAGAAGAAATTTTAAAATGTGCACGCGCTCATGAGTTCAATGCCCTAAGCATTAGACCGCACTTAGTCTTTGGGCCAGGTGATAAACAACTTATTCCACGAGTGATTTACACCCACTTAAAAGGTAAATTGAAAATCGTTGGAGATGGGGAGAATTTAGTTGATGTTTCTTACATCGATAACGTTGTTCACGCCCACCTATTGGCATTTAAAACCTTATTGCAGGACCCAAACAAGGTAAACGGCAAGGCCTATTTTATCGGCCAGGAAAAGCCGGTAAAGCTATGGAATTTTACCAACGATATCTTTAAAGGCTTGGGCCTTAAAAAATTAGAAAAAAAAATTCCCGTTAATATTGCATACTGTATCGGTGGCCTATTAGAGGCGCTGTTTAAGCTTTTAGGTATCAAGAAAATTGATCCACCAATGACTCGTTTTGTGGCATTACAGCTAGGAAAAAATCATTATTTCTCGCACGAAAATGCCAAGAAAGATTTTGGCTATATTCCGATTGTACCAACAGAGGAAGGTCTAAAAAATTTAATCCACGACTACCGAAGCCGGGAATCTCATATTCTCTCTTCTCATGTAGTCGTCAATAAGCCCTAAACCTTTAAATGCCCCTTCATTGAAATAATTGACGAAGCTATTCCCGTCTGGAGTTGTCGCTTGCAACGATCCGTGGAAAAAGATGTTCTGTACGCCAAAAAGGTTATAATAATCAATTTTCGAATAACTTTTTGTCTGCACTTCATCTAACAAATTCCTAAGACTCATCAGCGGAATTACAGTATATTCTTCAACTTCTTTTAAAGTGTTATTCGCTAAACAGTTTTTAATAAATGCTCTTTTCTTCGATGGGAATAAAAAATATTTTTTCGATTTCTTAATACAGCTGCTCGCCATATCCCCATCTACTTTTGTATGGTGAAGATCAGTAAAATATTTTAAATACTGTTTTTGTAATTGGTTTTCACAAAGATTGAATAAATTTCTAAAATTTAAAAATCGATTTTTTGGATACTCATCACATAACGCTTCAAAGCTATCATATACTTCTTGAACGCTTAAATTATTTAAATGTAGAATTCCATCACGTCCTACCTTATAAGACCCACTTAAGCTAAGAGGCCCTCTTACCTGATCGTCTTGAACAAGATTAACAATGATTGGATTTACTCCAGAGAAATGATCTAAGTAAAAGAGTGCCTTTTCTTTGGCGGATCTTGCAAAGTTTCCAGTAGTTTTTGTTGCTACCACCTCTGTGGATAGAGCAATTGTTAACTTCTCTCCATCTTTTACATCAACATTTTTATTTTCTTCTAGAAGATTCTTTTCACTTTCATATTCCATTGAAACTTTTTTTGTTTCTATAAAAGCTTTTGAAGCTCCCATTTCTGTATCTGTTAAGCGAAACAAGACACTCGATACAAGTCGCGAAACTAAATCGTCTGTATATTTAACTTTTTCAAAATTATGCTTAAAAAATTTCTTTTCAATTCCATCTTTAACTATGCCAACTTGAGTTGTTTTAGCTTCTTTAGATCTACCAAAAAGTAGAATTCCTAATTTTGATTTTTTAAGATAAGTATTACGAGTTTCTTCTGAGACCACATACTTTGCGAGGTTTTGAACATTTGGCTCCTGGTTTCTTAGTAGTGTTTGCAATTCACGGGACACCACTGAACCATCCTGAATACGCTCCAAATCTTCATATTTAAATTTTAAAAATATCTTGTAAGATTTCTCTACACTGTAAGTAAAATCATAAGAGAATAATGTCATTCGCAAGAGTTTTAAAAAATCCGCCTGAATAATGGCGCTGGCTTTCACATTAGTACTTTGCGTTTTTTCAAATGAAAAACTAAAAGCTAAATTTGGATCAGTATCACTATTTTTATGTCCAAAAACTTCTGTTTTGGTTAAACGGTTAAAGCGCGCAAGAACTCCGGCCATTCCCGTAATCCCTTCGTACAATGGAGCACTCGCAATGCCTCCTACGGTAATCGAAATTGAGTCCTCACGAATAAGTGATTCTTCATTGCCCAAAGTTTTAATTTTATTTGGGCCAAAATATTTAAATGGAAAAAAAAGCTTTTCAAAATCTCGCATTAGCCCATCTTCATACGAAAGAGCAAAATGCACATAAGTAAATGACCTTTTAAAAACGAGTCCTGCCATAGCATTCAGATTTTTCTCTGTTAGATCTATTTTTCCGTCGTTTTTTAACCGCCCAAAAATTTTTGAAGCATCGACTAAAACGGACATCGTATCTGTTACCATCCATCTAGATGTTCCCAACTCTGGCTCAATTCTACGATCTAAGACATATGAGAAATCGACGAAAGGTTTTGAATAATTAATGCCGATTGAGTTTAATCCACCAACAATGGATAGATCTTTATTTTGCAGAAGTCTTCTCGCCTCTCTATCTCCAATATTTTTGTATTCTTTTTCTAGCGCCTCAGCGATTTGTTCATAAATAGGTGTTGAGCCAATTGCACCGGTGGCCAAAGCAAACTCATCACTTAGTCCCTTTGGATCATTTATAACAAAAGTATCCTGTGCCAACGTCTTATTAGAAGATAGAAAAACAAACAGTGCTATAACACAACTGATAATCGATAGTGATTTTTGAAGTTTGTTTTCCAATGTAGACTCCGTATAGAATGCAATCCTATCGGAATTTTAGACAAATGCCTGAGCATTCTAGATAATTTAAGTTGAATACTTTGCCTTCCCATAACTTAGGAGACAAAAACCATGGTTTTGTCTAGAAAATGAACAGCTTAAAAAAACGTGAAAAATGCCAAAAAATGGAGTAAAAGAGTATATATGAAATTAAAACTCTCCATCGCAACGATCATGCTTTACCTTATTTTAACAGGTCTCTACCTATATCACTCGATTTTATTAAATAGTGTAAACTTCGCTCAATCGAGTCTTGATTTAAATGAATTCAAGAGTGTTGACTTAAGTTTGAATGCTGAATTTTATAAATTAAAAAATGATATCTTTGCTGATCAAAAAACACTCAATATCGAATGGGAAAATTTTACGACAAAAAAAGATATTATCGTGTCAATTTTAAAGCAATCGCCTGAGACCATATCCATTTTAAAAAATTTTGAAACCTATACTGCTTCTAAAAAAACAATTCGTGAATCGATTTTAAAATCGATTAAAATTTTGCAGCTTAACCTACTCGATTTAAATACCCAAGTTGATAACTTAGCAAAATTAAATATTAAATTTACCGTTGATCGAAAAGACTTCTACAAAGAACTTGTTATTAACACCTATTTATTTGCACTCTCTCCTAATCCAAATAATACGCTCCGAACATTTGAAGATCGCAAAATTTTACATCAAATATTAACCTACTCGACAATCACCAACCCAAATATTTTGCGCTTAAAAGAGATTCACGATGTCATTATTGAATCTACACAGAACATCGAAGTGAATTTAAAGCTTATTGAAAATAATTCTTTTGAAAAAGAAATTTCCCAAATGAGTGCGGAATTTCAAAAGGCACAAAAAATACAAGACGATTTAAAAGATAAGTTTTTGCTGGTTACCATTATCACTTTTACTCTCTATCTTGTTGTCTTATTTTTCATTCTGCGAAAGATTTAAGCCCTGACCAAATTCGCGACAGTCGCGAAAATAGTCTTGACCAAATTCGCGACATATGCGAAAATGGCCATAGAGGTTAGGCTCAATGGAAAGATATTTATTACATGATATTAAAGAATTAGCTCTAAAAAGAGATAAGATGGCCTTTATCTCCGGGCCACGACAAGTTGGAAAAACAACATTGGCCAAAAGCTACAAAACATCTTTTAAACAATTTTATTATAAAAATTGGGATGAAAGTGTGTTTCGAAAACAATGGACTAAATCACCAAACTCTATAAAAAATGAATTCTCACTTGAAAAAATAAATGAATCAAAATTAGTTATTTTTGATGAAATACACAAATCAAAATCCTGGAAGCAAAAATTAAAAGGTATCTTCGATGAATTGGCCCAAGAAATTAATATTATCGTAACAGGTAGTGCAAGACTAAATATTTTTAAAAAAGGTAGCGATTCTTTAATGGGCCGATACTTGCATTTTAGACTGCATCCTCTCTCGTACGGTGAAATAACTCAATCTAAAATTCTATCTCCCGAAGAATGGAGAGAATCGCTTTTTAGCAAAAAGACTACAACATATTCTCACAAGTTGTTAGATAGATTATATCAACTAAGTGGCTTCCCTGAACCATATTTTGCAAACTCAGAGAAAATATTAAATATTTGGCGCAGAGGTCGAAATGAAAAAATTGTCAGGGAAGATTTAAGAGACATAAGTCGTTTACCAGAATTATCTCAAATTGAAATGCTCACAAGCCTACTCCCTTCAAAAGTTGGAAATCTTCTTAGCATACAAAGCTTGCGAGAGGATTTAGAAGTTGCTCATGATACGGTTTCTAGATGGTTAAAATATCTAAATGAACTTTACTATTTTTTTGAAATAAAGCCATGGACAAAATCAATTCCAAGAAGTTTAAAAAAAGATGGCAAAATCTATTTGTACGACTGGACAGAAATTGAAAATGATGGGGCAAAATTTGAAAACCTAGTTGCTTGTCATCTACTAAAGGCATGTCATTATTGGACAGATACCGGTGAAGGTGAATTTGATCTTTACTATTTAAGAAACAAAGAAAAACAAGAAATTGATTTTTTAATTATTAAAAATAAAAAACCTTGGCTTGCTCTCGAGGCGAAATTAAGTGATTCAAAGATTAATCATAAAGTGGCCGATAAATTTTTAGGACATTTAAAATGCCCGTATGTACAAATCGTTTTTGAAGAAGGAATCTACAAAATCGAAAAAGAAAAATTAGTAGCAAGTGCAGGAAGAGTTTTTACGGGATTGCCATGAGACCAAGTGCCCTTTTCAACTAAGTCACGTAAAACGATTTGAACTTCTTGATCAACAAGAGTGCGCTCGCCTTAAATGACCCACTCTGTGGGTCAAATTCAGCTATTTTGGCCCACGACGTAGGTCATTTACAAAGCATAGGCTTGTCTTTTCAGTAGCTTATTGCTATTAGAAATTTTTCTCAATATAAGAATCAACCACTTTTTGATCAAAATAATTCGCACTCATGCCGGCATCCACCACTATTCCTGTAGCATTGATTCCGCTAGACATGGGAGATAAGAGAAATAAGACCGTATTGGCCACTTCTTCTGTTTTAAGCGCTTCATGTCTCAAGGTTAGTTGCTCTGAAAACAAATAGCCGTTGATATAGCCAGGAATTCCTGCTGAAGCCGCAGTCTTTAATGGCCCAGCACAAACGGCATTCACGCGAATCTTTGAAACTTCAGAAAGTGATTTTGCAAGGAACACAACACTAGCGTCGAGAGATGCCTTAACTGGCCCCATATAGCCATAATTAGTTGCACGAGTACTTGAAATCGACATGGTTACAATCGAAGCATGCATATCTAATTTGGGTAGTATGAGTTTAGTAAGTGCTGTTAATGAAAAAGCCGAGATTGTTGTCGCTTGCAGGTAATCTTCTAATTTTGTTTCATGAAAAGGCTTAATCCCTTCCGAATAATTAGCAAAAGCAATAGAATGTAAAAAACCATGATAAATTGTTTCGCTCGCGGCGACTTCTTTTTCTAACGTTAATAGATCCTCTTTTTTTTCAACATCACAAACAAAGAATTTCGCTTCAGGAAAAAGTGGTTGTAATTTTTCTTTAAGCTCACTAACCTGCACAATAAGATCAACACTGCCTCCAGCATCGATAATTGCTTTGGCGGTAAAATAGGCAATGGATTTTTTATTAGCGACACCTGTTAATAGAAATTTTTTACCACTTAAATTAATCATAACTATTCTCCAACTGTTGCCACCGCAAATTCAATAACCATTACTACTTTTCCATTTACCGTGGACTTTCCTTTTAAGTAATTGGCGTTGGCCACTGTTTCTGTAAGTTCTACTTCCATAACGAGTTCATCACCAGGGACAACCATATTTTTAAATTTTACATTGGAGACCCGCGTAACAACTCCTAGCCCTCCACTGCCTTTTTTTGAAAGAAGTGCTGCTGCTGATTGAAAGCACGCTTCTTGTAAAAGTACTCCTGGCATTATTGGACGCCCTGGAAAATGACCTTTGAAAAAATCTTCATCACCACGAACT
>JACCDN010299545.1_pt1 | contig 31037 bp, 30 predicted proteins | sample 7441691 | NCBI WGS metagenome assembly JACCDN01 (sample SAMN15323439, study PRJNA562643) | freshwater metagenome | isolation source: river surface water | place: USA:Blue River Watershed | collected 2017-08-16 | reverse complement strand
TGGCAAGAGTTCGCTCAGAACACCAAACGCGGCGACCGCGTCAAGGGCCCGATCAAGTCGATCACCGACTTCGGCGTGTTCGTGGGCTTGGCTGCCGGCATCGACGGTTTGGTGCACTTGTCTGACTTGTCTTGGAACGAAACCGGCGAAAACGCCGTGCGCGAGTTCAAGAAAGGTCAAGAAGTCGAAGCCTTGGTGTTGGCCGTTGACGTCGACCGCGAGCGCATCAGCTTGGGCATCAAGCAACTCGACTCCGATCCCTTCACCACCTTCGTGTCGATCAACGACAAAGGCCAAACCGTTACCGGCAAGGTCAAGACTGTGGATGCCAAGGGCGCTGAAATCGACCTGGGCGAAGACATCGTGGGTTACCTGCGTGTCAGCGAAATCTCGCGTGACCGCGTGGAAGACGCCAGCCACGTGTTGAAAGTCGGCGACGAAGTCACTGCCGTGGTGGTGAACGTCGATCGCAAGACCCGCAACATCCAGTTGTCGATCAAAGCCAAAGACCAAGCTGACCAACAAGAAGCCATGGCTTCTTTGTCCAGCCAGGCCAAGAGCGAGAACGCCGGCACCACCAGCCTGGGCGCTTTGTTGCGCGCCAAGTTGGACAACAACTGATCTTTTTGATCTGACGACACTTGCTGTCTGAAAGCCTGCCCCTGTGATGGGGGCAGGCTTTTTTCAGAGCGGTGCAAACCGCCCCCTGCAAGTTGAATACACAACGAAGTGACCCCATGACACGCTCCGATCTGGTTGATGAACTCGCCGCACGCTTTGCGCAATTGACCCACCGTGACGCCGAGTTGGCTGTCAAGACGGTGTTGGACGCCATGAGTGAAGCGTTGGTCAAAGGCCACCGCATCGAGATTCGCGGCTTTGGTAGCTTCTCCATCAACCGCCGCCCGCCCCGCGTGGGCCGCAACCCACGGTCTGGCGAGAGCGTCCAGATTCCAGAAAAACGGGTCCCCCATTTCAAACCCGGCAAAGCCCTGCGCGAAGCCGTGGATGCCGGCACTGTCGCCCCTGCGCCAACGCCCGCCAAAAGCAAAGCGTGACGCTGTTGGCTTGTTCCAAAAAGGCTGTTTGAGTTCTGAAAGTGATGACCTTCTGTTGCACTGCGCAGCCGATTAGAATGGCTCTAGCTTCCAAGGTCACACCATGAAACGTCTGTTGCGTCTGCTCCAGTGGCTACTGAAAGCAGCGATTTTTTTCACCCTGTTTGCTTTTGCATTGAACAACCAGCAAGAAACGCGGGTGAACTTTTTCTTTGGCACTTTCTGGCAAGCGCCTACGGTGCTGGTGGTGCTTTCGGCCTTCAGTTTGGGGGTCGTGGTGGGTGTGCTGGGCATGGTGCCGCGGTGGTGGCGCAATCGCCAAGCGGCTCGCAAAATTCAGCCTTCCCCAACGGCAACCTCCACTGCCAACCCCAACGACAAACCTCCTGTGACAGAAGCCCCTCATGGAACTTGATCTGAGCTGGATTTTGTGGGGTCTGCCTGCCGCGTTTGCGTTGGGCTGGATCGCATCGCGCTTGGACTTGCGCCAAATGCGCATCGCCAACCGACAGGCGCCACGCGCCTATTTCAAGGGCCTGAACTATTTGCTCAACGAGCAACAAGACAAAGCCATCGACGCCTTTATTGAGGCGGTACAAAACGACCCCGACACCTCTGAGCTGCACTTTGCGCTGGGCAATTTGTTTCGCCGCCGTGGCGAGTACGACCGCGCCGTGCGGGTGCATGAGCACCTGCTGTCGCGGGCCGACTTGAGCACGGCCGATCGACAACGCGCGCAACATGGCTTGGCACTTGATTTTCTGAAAGCGGGCCTGCTCGACCGCGCCGAAGAAGCGCTGCGCAAACTCGAAGGCACATCCTTTGAAGGCCAAGCCCGGCTGGCACGCCTGGCCATTTATGAGCGCTCTCGCGAATGGCCTGAAGCCGCGCGGGTGGCTGAGTTGCTTGAAAAATCGGGTGAAGCCAACTTCGACACGCGCAAAGCGCACTACCAGTGTGAGCAAGCCCGCGAGGCGGTGCAACAAGGCGACGCAGCTCAAGCCTTGACCCTGCTGAAGCAGGCCACCCAAGCCACGCCCGATGCCGCCCGTCCACGCATTTTGTTGGGGCAACTGCAACTCTCGCAAGGCCAAGCAGCGCAGGCATATGACACGCTGGCCGTTTTGTTTGAGCGCGCAGATGCCGCCGCGCCCTTGGCAGCGGCCAGCTTGGTCAAGGCCGCACAAGCCGCCAAGATGAGTGCCGCCGCCACACAACTGTTGGCTAGCCATTACGCCAAGCAACCGTGCATTGACGTGCTGGATGCCCTCGCCACACTCGAGTCCGCGTCGCCCGAAGGCGCTGCAGCCACGCACCAGCGTTATCTAGACCATTTGGGCCAACATGTTTCGCTGATGGCGGCCTCACGTTGGTTGAGTGAAGAAAACCAGCACACAACCCCCTTGCCGGCTGCGGTGCAAAAAACACTCGAACAAGCCGTTCGGCCTCTGGCGCGCTACCGTTGCGCGGCGTGCGGCTTTGAAGCCAAAGAGCACTTTTGGCATTGCCCCGGTTGCCAGGCCTGGGACAGCTACCCGCCGCGTCGCATCGAAGAGTTGTAAGGCCATGTTCAAAACTTGTGCTGCTGCCCTCTTGAGCTTCGCGCTGATGGGCATGGCATGGGCCCAAGTGGACTTGAACCAAGCCAGCGAAATCGAACTCGACGGGCTGCATGGCGTTGGCCCCGCGCTGACCCGTGACCTGATGCGTGAACGACAAAAAGCCGCATTTCAAAACTGGGCCGATGTGATGCGCCGCGTCAAAGGCATGGGCCCGGCCAAAGCCGCCAAACTGTCTTCCCAAGGAGTCAGGGTGCAAGGCTTGGCATTTGGTTCACCAGAGGCGCAAGCCGCGCCCAAAGCGCCCTAAAAACATTTGCTGGGCTGGCGGTGCTTGTTGGCTCAGATGGCGTTGTCGCGTGGCCATCAGAGGCGGCTTTTTCGGCCCAAGATGCGCTCCACAATCCTCTATGATCCAGTTCTTTCCAGCGCGCCTGTGCCTTGGAAACGACAAGGAAAATTGTGTTCAAGAATGTGATGGTTTACCGCATCGGCGAGGGTTTTGCGCCTTCGTTGACCGATGTGCAAACGGCTCTCGAAGCCATGCAATTTGTGGAATGTGGTGCGAGCCAAGAAAAATCCATTGGCTGGATTGCGCCTCGGGGCGAAGCCCATGGTCCACTGATCGAATCGGTGGCGGGGCAATGGATCATGAAACTCATGATCGAGTCAAAGGCCGTACCGGGTCATGTGGTGCGTCGCAAAGCCGATGAGCGCATCGCCGAAATCGAAGCCGCCACCGGGCGCAAACCCGGCAAAAAAGAGCGCCGCGACTTGATGGACGATGTGCTGATGTCGCTCTTGCCCCAGGCGTTTGCAAAGCAGTCGACCGTGGTGGTGTGGATGGATTTGGAAAACCGCCGCTTGGTCTTGAACGCAGGCAGTCAAGGAAAGGCCGACGAAGTCATGTCGGCACTGATGCAAGTCATGGGCGGTCTGTCGGTGTCGCTGATCCAAACTGCCACCTCACCTCAAGCGGCCATGACCCAATGGCTGTTGGCCTCCAAGCCCGATGAATGGCCCGCCGACCTGAGCGTAGAGCGCGAAACGGTGCTCAAGTCCACCGGAGAAGATGCGGCCAGCGTGCGCTTCACCCGCCACCACTTGGCCAACGACGATGTACGCAAACATGTTTTAGAAGGCAAGCTGCCCACCCAGTTGGCGCTCAGCTGGGACGGCCGTGTGGCCTTTGTCTTGACCGAGACCTTGCAGCTGAAAAAAGTGCAGTACCTCGACGGGGTCATGGACGAATCGGGCACCGACAAGAACGAGGATCGCTTCGATGCCGATGTCGCTCTGTCCACGGGTTTGCTCGGCCCCTTGCTCGACAGCTTGATCGATGCCCTCGGCGGTGAAATGGAACTCGGTCAGACCCCAGCGTTGAGCGACGCCGCCCTGCCACCGTTTTAATTCACGGCTTTTTTGTCAGATTGATCGACAAACCCAAGGACCCTGCCCATGCTTCCCGTGATCGCGATTTGTCTTGGTGCTTGCGTGGGTGCGCTTTCGCGCTGGCAGCTCAGCCTTTGGCTCAACCCTACGCCCCAGAGCCCAGACATTTTTCCCTATGGCACCTTGGCCGCCAATTTGATCGGCGGTTATTTGGTGGGCGTGTGTGTGGGCGTGTTCCAACAATTGCCCGAACTGGATCCGGTTTGGAGACTGGCCTTGGTCACCGGTTTTCTGGGGGCGCTGACCACCTTTTCCAGCTTTTCAGCCGAGGTGGTGGCGATGCTGCAACAAGGGCGCTGGGCGCTTGCGCTCGGCACAAGCGCGCTGCACCTTTTGGGCTCTCTTGCCCTCACGATACTGGGGCTCAAAACCGTCAGCGTTTTCTGGGTGCGCTGACCCACACAGCGCCCGACCAGGCTTGCCATGAGGTCTGGCCAGATTCACCCACCGCCGCGCTGCATGTACAAATCAAAGCGCTTCATGAAGGTGTAGCGTGCGTCGGCAGACAAGCCCTCAAACTGAAAATTCACCCGCAACACTGGCATGCGCATGAGCGCAATGACGCGGGGCGGCATGACTTGCCAATTCAAGCGCAAATGGCCTGTGCCAATGGAAGCCGCCACCGAGGCGGCGCCTTGCGTCCAAGGGCAGTCGCCCATCGCCGCGGGCAGCCAGCCCAGCCACTCGGCTTCGGTGCAACCCATGTCGCGTTGAAATTGTTCTGCGTAACTTGATTGCACTGGCGCTTACCCGCCCGCCACCGGCGGCCAGATGGCCAATACATCGCCCTCCACCAAGGTGGTGCTGGCGCGGTGCTCGGGGGCAATGTATTTGCCATTCACCAAGACCAAATGCACCAGCTTGGGCGGCATGCCATAAGGCTCGATGATTTGGCTGATGCTGGCGTCAGCAGGCACGTCCAGCGCCACTTGGTTGCTGCGCCGAGCTTCGGCTGGCAAATAGTCTGTCAGCGTGGCAAACAGTTTGAAAGTGATGTTCATGGGCTAATTGTCGCCGTCGCTGCTCGCGTCATCGTCGACGTGTGTCTGCAGCCCCGCTCCAATGGCTTTGGCCTTGAGCGCACTCCAGATAAGCGTCCATCAATTTGGTGGGGTCTTGAATCAAGCGGTCTTTCCATGCCCCCAAACGCACTTGGCCTTCTACCAAACCGCGCATCACACCGACGTGTTCGGTCCAGCCCACGCTGTTACAACCCACCATCACATCGTCTTGGAATTTCAAACTCAGGTGCTTGCCAGCAGCAAGGTCGGTCAACACGGCCGACTGGCCACCGGGCACCCCTTCCCAGTTGCCAAAACTGGTCGAGATCAAGCCCAGCGTGTCGAGCACGTTGATTTGCGTGACGCCTTTGAGCGAGGTTTTTTGTCCCACCATATTCAGTGCGGCAACACGAGCCTGCTCAGCCGCGTTGGGCTGAATGGCACTGACCATGGTCTTGCCACTGACCAGATCAAACGCTTCCGCGCAGTCGCCTGCCGCAAAGATGCCGGGGACATTGGTTTGCAGGCATTCGTCGGTCAACACCCCTTGTAAGCAAGTGATGCCACTGTCTTTCAAAAAGCCAATAGCCGGGCGAACTCCGGTGGCACTGATGACCAAATCGGCCTCCAGGGTTTGCCCGTTGGACAAGCGCACTTGAAGTGCCCCTTCGGCTTGGTGGGACGACAAGCCCACTGCAGAGGCCAGCTTGCCCAACAAACCCGACTCGGAGGCTCGGCCAATGGCTTCGACCTTGGTGCCGGTGAACACCTGCACGCCTTTAGCCTCGCACCAATCGCGGATCATGCCGCCAGCGACGGGACCCATCATGCGGGGCACCATGCGGTCGCCCATTTCCACCACGCTCAGCTTAACCCCTCGAGCCGCCAACGCTTCCATAATGATGCAGCCAATAAAGCCTGCGCCCATTTGCAGCACCCGGGCGCCCGGCTTGGCCAGCGCTTGAATGGCACGGGCGTCTTCCAGGGTCCAGCAAGGGTGCACGCCGGGCAAGTCCATGCCCTCGATGGGGGGACGCACGGGGTGCGAGCCCGTGGAGATCAAGAGTTTGTCAAAGGCCAATGTTTGGCCATTGTCCAATTGCACAGTCTTGCCCGCCGCGTCAACGCGGGTCACTTTGGCCTTGATGTGCTGAATGCGCAGCTCGTCAAAATGCTGCGGTTTTTTGCGCAAGTAAGTGCCCTGCTCGTCGATGTTGCCGATCAACAGGTAGGGAATCGCCATCCGCGAATAAGGCGTCTCAGGCTCATCGCCCACCAAAGTAATGGTGTCGGCAGGGGCATGTTTGCGCAAGGTTTCGGCAGCGATCACGCCAGCGGGTCCTGCGCCCAAAATCAGGTGGTGGGTCATGATTCAGACTCCAGAAACAAGCAGCGGCCCGAAGGCCGCATGGATTCCTGCAGACACGCCCCTCACGCCATCACATGGCCAGCGGAGCGGCGCACCTGCAGGGGCAAGTCAAAGACCCAAACGGGTTTTTGTCTCAGCAGTGGGTCGGCCCTCGGTGTCCCAGCCACGCACAGCGTAGTACTTGGGCAACATCTCAGGCAGCATGCTGACCTTGCCTTTGGATGGGCCGGTCTTTGCCGCTTCGTTCAACAAACGCTTGGGCAAATTGTCATCGGCCTTGGTAAAGCCAGCAGCGTTATTGAATTCGCGTTCCATGTTCCAGATGCGCTCGCCAATTTTCTCGAGCTCCTCGGTGGTGTAGGCATCGTCACACGCCGCTTGCAGTTGCGGTGCCAAATCGGCAACGCCCCATGCAAAGGTGGTGAACACGCACAAACCCGATGAGTCAAACGCAGCAGTGGCATCCTGGAAGGCCTTGACCAACTCGGGCTTGCCCTCGTGTTCCACCGGATCGGTTTTGACGGGAATGCCCAGCACCTCAGAAGCGATGGTGTAACCACGCAAATGGCAAGCACCGCGATTACTGGTGGCATAGGCCAAGCCGATACCCTGAATCGAGCGACCGTCATAAGCCGGAAACTCTTGGCCTTTGACGCTCATGGACAAATCAGGATGGCCGTATTTGGCGGTCAAGCGCTTAGAGCCTTGGCCGATCTCAACGCCAAATCCTTCGCCTTTGGCGGTGATCTCAGCAAAGTGGGCCAAAGCTTGGGCCGAGCCAAATTTGGCATCGATGCCCAATTGCTCTTGCGTCAGCACGCCCATTTCATACAGTTCCATGACCGCGCCGACCGTAGCGCCAAAACTGATGGGGTCAAAGCCTTCTTCGTTGCACAGCAAGTTAGCGTATTGCAAGGCTTCCAGGTCTTTCACGCCGTTGGCCGCGCCCAAAGCCCAGGCTGCTTCGTATTCCAATCCACCGTTGGCGCCCCAATACTGGGGTTTGTTTTGCACCGTAAAGTGGCCTTCGTCCATGCGGCTGATACGACCACAGGCGATGGTGCAACCAAAGCAAGCTTGGTTGGTCACCAGATGTTTTTTACCATCGGTCTCGCGCGGCGTCACCATGGCTTCAGCCGAGATGTCCTTGGCGCCTTCAAACTGCACATCGCGGTGGTTGCGTGTAGGCAAAGCCCCCATTTCGTTAATGACGTTCATCAGCACTTGGGTGCCGTATGCAGGCAAGCCCTGACCCGTGACGGCGTTTTCGGCCAAGATCTTTTTCTTCTCGAAGGTCACCTTCATGAAGGCCTTGGGATCGCGGATGTTGCCCACGCCCTTGGTACCGCGCACGGCGATGGCCTTGAGGTTTTTGCTGCCCATGACCGCGCCCACCCCAGAGCGGCCAGCCGCACGGTGCAGGTCGTTCACCACAGCGGCGTACAACACTTTGTTTTCACCGGCTTTGCCAATGCTGGAGACGCGCAACAGCGGGTCTTGCAAACTGGTCTTGAGCGCTTCTTCTGTTTTCCAGACGCTTTGACCCCACAGGTGAGAGGCGTCACGCAGCTCGGCCACGTCGTCATTGATGAACAGGTACACCGGCTTGGCCGAAGCACCTTCAAAGATGATCATGTCCCAGCCGGCCATCTTCAACTCAGCGCCCCAATAGCCGCCCGAGTTCGAGCAAGCAATAGCGCCTGTCAGTGGTCCTTTGGTGATGACGGTGTAACGGCCACCGGTAGACGCCATCGTGCCGGTCAAGGGGCCTGTGGCCCAAATGATTTTGTTCTCTGGTGACAAAGGATCGACTTTAGGGTCGACTTCATCGATCAGGTATTTACTGCCCAAGCCGCGCGAACCGATGTAGGCACGCGCCCACGCCATGTTCAGCGGTTCAGATTTGACGGTGCCTGCGGTCAGGTTGACGCGGAGAATTTTTCCAGCCCAAGACATGTTGATGCTCCTTATGGGTGGGGGGATTAAGCGGCAGAGGGCTGATTGCCCAACTTGTCGGCCCACTGCTTCATCTTGTCGATGCCGGTCCAATTGGCATCCACAAAGGTGATGGCGCCGGTGGGGCAGGCTTCTGCGCAAGCGGGGTCACCGCCACACAGGTCGCACTTCTGCACTTTGCCGGTCTCTTGCACATAGTTCACCGTGCCAAATGGACAGGCAATGGTGCAAACCTTGCAACCAACGCAGGTGGATTCGTTGACCACTTTGGCGCCAGTGGCTTTGTCCACTGTGATCGCCTCTACAGGGCACGCATGCAAGCACCACGCCTCGTCGCACTGAGTGCAGGTGTAAGGTACCTTTTTGCCTGTGTGGTGAAAATCGAAGACCTTGATGCGTGATTTGGAGGTCGCGTAGGTGCCGTAGTTCTCGAAAGAACAGGCCATTTCGCACTGCAAGCAGCCGGTACATTTATCCGGATTGATGTGCAGGACTTTCTGCATGGAGGTCTCCTGTGAGGTGGTGGACTTTTCAGAACCAAGCCTATGATTCAGAATGCATAGGCATTGTTGAGGGGCTACCAGCGCTTCAAGATTCGTATTTACCCTAGTTTTCTCAAATTTGGACGCAAAATTCTCAGCTTGATACACATCTGACATGCCGCTGACTGCCCCTGCCAACCCTCGCCTGCGCCACATTGAACAAGCCCGAAACTTGGTTTTTGAGGGCCGTTCGACGGAGGTGTCCTCTGAAATTTCGCCTTGGATCACCCGATCTTGGCAACGCTGCTTAGACATGGGGCTGCAACCGGCAGAGGGCGTGGGCTTTGAGGCGGTGTCGGCTCAACAGATGCGGCGCGTACAAGAGATGAGTCAGCCTTTGGTTCAGGCGGCTCAACCGGTGTTGGCTGAGTTGGCACGGGCCATTTCCGACATCCGTTACTTCGCCATTTTGACCAATGCCGAGGGCATCGTGGTCGATGTACATGGCCCGGTTGACCGACAAGATCGGCGCGCCGATGTGATCGCGCGGGTGGGTGTGGACCTGTCAGAAAAAGCCGTCGGCACCACCGCCATCAGTGCAGCACTGAGCGAATTGCAAGCCGTTTGGTTGCACCGCGGCGAACATTTTTTCAACGACACCGGGGTATACAGCTGCGCCGGTGCACCGGTCTTCAGCCCCGATGGTTTGTGTGCCGGCATGCTCGACCTGACGGGCGTCGAAACCGTGGAGCGCCCGGCCCTGAAGCACATGGTCCGCCGCGCCGCGCGCAACATTGAAAACAGTTGGTTGTTGTCGAACGCGCATGCTTTGGTTTTGCGCGTCAATTGGCCCGGCAACCAACCCGGCGACAACAGCGATGGCTTGCTGACGCTGGACCCTGAGGGCCACATCGTGGGCGCCAATCCGGCAGCGCGTCAAATGCTGTCTTTGTCGCCCGCACGCCTCGGCCAACCTTTGCATGTCAGCGAGGTGTTTGCCTCGCCTTGGGAAAGCCTTTTTGATGCCGCCCAACGCGACGCCCATTTGCAAGAATTGCCGCTGTGGTCGGGCCTGCGTTTGCAAACTCAGGCGCTGCGCCCAGGGAAAAAAGCCTCGGCCCTGTCGCACCCGCCTCAGGCACCAGCGACGGCATCGGGCAGCAAACCCCTGCGGGATTTGCAGACCGACTTAATCCGCGACACCGTGACCCGGATGAAGGGCAATGTGGCCGAAGCGGCCCGGATTTTGGGCATCAGCCGGGCCACGGTTTACCGCAAATTGGGCTTGCGCAAATAAGCTTCGTTCACTTTCCCGCATTGGGAAAGAACAGCTGTTCACCACCAATTTTGTAATCCGCCACAGTGGCTTGCCCGGCTGCTGAGGTGATCCAGTCGACAAATTTTTGAGCATCGGCTTGCTTGACGTGCGGGTGTTTGGCCGGGTTCACCACCATCACGCCGTATTGGTTGAACAAGCGTTGGTCGCCTTCCACCAAAATGGCCAAATCAGCGCGGTTTTTGAAGTTCAGCCAAGTCGCACGGTCAGCCAATACATAGGCGCCCGAAGAGGCCGCAATGTTCAAAGCCGGCCCCATGCCGCAACCGCACTCCTTGTAGCCACTGCCCTTTTTGTCGGCCAAAGCAGCCTGGGTCCAAAAACGCAGCTCGGCGGCGTGCGTGCCGCTCTTGTCACCACGAGAAACAAAGGCCGCGTTGGCCGAAGACAACTTGTCCAATGCCGCCACGATGTCTTTGCCGCGGGTCGCTGCGGGGTCGGCATTGGGACCAATCAACACAAAGTCGTTGTACATCACAGGCAAGCGCTTGATGCCAAAACCATCGGCGACAAACTTTTCTTCGGCCACTTGGTCGTGCACAAACACCACATCGGCATCACCGCGCCGGGCCATATCCAAAGCCTGACCTGTGCCTAACGCCACCACTTTGATATCCAGTCCACTGGCTTTTTTGAAGGCCGGCAGCAGATGTGCAAACAAACCCGATTGCTCGGTGGAAGTGGTGGACGACATCACGATGGATTGGGCTTGGGCCCAAGTCGCAGAGGCCGCCAACAGCGCACACACCCAAGCGCGACGGTTGAACACAGTTGAATAAGTCATGTCAGTTCTCCTTGGACAAATGCATAGGCCGCTGGGCTGTGCGAGGCCAAAACGGTGGGGTTAAAAAAATCGGTCATGGGCAGATCCGCCAAAACGCGGCCGCCTTCGAGGTAAATGACTCGGGTGGCCAAGCGCTTGATCTGGCCCAAGTTGTGGCTGGCCCAGATCAGGGTCATGGGGCGCTCATGGCTGCTCGCGAATTCGGCCATCAAAGCCTCGACTTCGCGTTTGGCATGTGGGTCCAGACTGGCGGTGGGTTCGTCCAGCAACAAGACATCGGGCTGACGCGCCCATGCACGGGCCAACGCCAGACGCTGCTGTTGCCCACCCGACAACTGACGACCGCCTTGCATCGCCACACTGTCTAAGCCCACACGCTGCAAGGCCAGTCGTGCCAGCGCTTGGGCTTGCTGCCACTTCAAGCCCCTTGCGCGATCTAGCCACAAGCCCAGCGCCACATTGTTCAAAGCGGACAGTCGCAGCAAATGGGGCCGTTGGAACAGCATGGCTTGGCGCACACCAGAGGCTTGCAACACCTGCCCTTGCGTGGGTAACTGCAAGGCGTGCAAGGTGCGAAGCAAGGTACTTTTGCCCGAGCCATTGGACCCCACGAGTGCCACCCGTTCGCCCGCCTTGATCTGCAAGTTCACCCCCTTCAAGGCCGCTTGCATGCCCAATTGCACGCTCACGGCCTGCACGCTGATTTGAACAACGCTCATGGCTGAACGGCCCCCAAAGGCGCTGCATTTGCAGGCCGGGCATGGCGTTGGTCACCAAAGCGCCGCAGGCTTGCGACCCCCAAGTTGAGTAGCAACACCACACCCAGCAAGACGATGCCCAAGCCCAGTGCCAAAGGCAAATCGCCCTTGCTGGTTTCGAGGGCAATAGAGGTCGTCATGACACGCGTGAAACCATCGATGTTGCCGCCCACAATCATCACCGCGCCCACTTCCGAGATGGCGCGACCAAAGGCAGTGACCCCGATCATGAGCAAAGCCAGCCGCTCATCCCAGGCCAGCAGCAAACTCCGCACCCAAGGCCCTGCCCCCAGCGAGGCCCATTGTTCGCCATGTTGGCGCTCGACGTCTTCCACCACTTGGCGCGTGAGCGCCGTCACCACCGGCACCACCAAAATAAACTGGGCCAGCACCATGGCCTGAAAGCTGAACATCCAGCCCAAAAACCCCAAGGGACCGGTGCGAGACAACAACAAATACACCACCAAGCCCACCACCACCGAGGGCAGCGCCAGCAAGGTATTCAAAGCCACCAGCACCAGGCCGCGGCCTTTAAATGAAGACACGGCCAACCATGCCCCTAACACCACGCCCACACCATAGGCCAGCAAGCAGGCCGTCGCACTGACGGCCAGAGATCGAGTCACCACCACCCACAGGGCAGGATCGAAAGAAGTGATGAGATTCAGCGCCGTTAGGACGCTGTCGGAGAAGGTGTTCATACAGCGCTGTGAATGCTAAGGGACAAGGCAGTGCCCCAGCATGAGGGGTGTCCACTATGAACCGATTTGCATAGGTCAGGTCTCAATACCCACTGCCACCCGATTGCCACTTGACGGGTAGCAAGACGGCCATAAAAAAGCCCGGCGAACCGGGCTTGATGGAGATCGGGTGGATCCGACCTTATTTCTTGTCAGCTTTCATTTCAGCTTCCAAAGCCTTGGCCGGATCGACTTCAGCACCTGCTTCAGCTTCTGGCTTGAGTTCATCGGTCTGACCCTCTTGGGTCTGGCCTTCGCTCTCCAGCATTTGCTCCAGTGCGGCTTCAGCGTCCACCTTTACGCCTTCTTGTAGACCCCCGGTCACCAAAGAAGGCACCGCAATAATGGCCGCCACCATGATCAACTGCAAGATGATGAAGGCGATCGAGCCTTTGTAGATCTCGGTAGTGGACACGGCTCGGATGTTTTCACCCGTGACGCGGTCTTTGTAATCGTTCTTCGGCGCGACGCTGCGGAGATAGAACAGCGCAAAACCAAACGGCGGCGTCAAGAACGAGGTCTGCAGGTTCATCGCCACGATCACGCCAAACCAAATCATGGCTTGGTCGGGCGTCATGCCGGGCACCAGGCCGGGCAAGATTTTTTCGGCCACGGGCGCCAAGATGGGGATAACGATAAATGCGATTTCAAAAAAGTCGATGAAGCAACCCAAAATGAAGATCAGGATGTTCACCACAATCAAGAAACCGATGGCGCCGCCGGGCATGTCAACAAACAGGTGTTCCACCCAGATGTGACCGTCAGCCGCATTGAAGGTGAAGCTGAACACGGTCGAGCCAATCAGAATGAACAGCACAAACGAAGCCAACTTGGCGGTGCTCTCCAAGGCTTGGCTCAGCAGGCCCTTGCCAAGACGACGCTTGCCCATCGCCAGAATCAAGGCCCCCAAGGCCCCCATGGCGCCGCCTTCTGTGGGTGTGGCCACCCCCAAGAAAATGGTGCCCAACACCAAAAAGATCAGAATCAGGGGCGGCATCAGCACAAAGGTCACCTGCTCGGCCAATTTGGACAACAAGCCCATGCCCGTCATGCGGTTGATGATCGCCAATGCCAGTGCCACCAAAGAAGCCACCGTCATGGACATGATGACCACTTCGTCCCCAGGGGCCGCTTGGTCACGGCCAAGCCAGGCGCCCATGATGCTGTTGTGTGCCGAAGCCCATGCGTAACCCACCACCGTGCACAAAATCAACAAGAATGCCAAAGACACATGGCCCGATTTGCCATTGGCTTCGCGGTAGATGCGCGCCTCTGGGGGCAATGCCGGCACCATGGCGGGCTTGAAAATCGCCACCACCACAATGAACAACACGTACAAACCCACCAGCAATAAGCCGGGAATCAAAGCGCCGGCATACATGTCACCCACCGAGCGGCCCAGTTGGTCAGCCAGCACAATCAACACCAAAGAAGGCGGAATGGCCTGCGCCAAAGTGCCCGAAGCGGTGATCGCCCCAGTGGCAATGACGCGGCTGTAACCGTAACGCAGCATGATGGGCAAAGAAATCAGGCCCATGGAGATCACCGCAGCCGCCACCACACCCGTGGTCGCCGCCAACAAGGCTCCGACCAAAATCACGGCTATGGCCACACCCCCACGCACAGGTCCGAAAACCTGACCCACGGTTTCAAGCAGGTCTTCGGCCATGCCGGATTTCTGCAAGATGATGCCCATGAAGGTGAAAAACGGAATGGCCAGCAACGTGTCGTTTTGCATGATGCCAAAAATGCGCAAAGGCAAGGCTTGGAACAACGAAGGCGGAAACAAGCCAGCCTCCATGCCGATGAAGCCAAACCCAAGACCGCAAGCGGCCAAGGCGAAGGCCACCGGAAAGCCCGTCAGCAGCAGCACCAACAAGCCACCAAACATGATGGGCACAAAGTTTTGTGCCAAAAAAGTTGCTTCCATCATCGTGCTCCCTGCGCTTGTTGCTGCGCGATTTTCTCGAGTTCGAGGAGTTCTTTTTGCTCGTCAGACATGGTTTCCTCGGAAGACAACACGTCTTCGCCTTGCCCTGTCAAAAAGGCCCAGCGCTTGATCAACTCCGACACCCCTTGCAGCATGAGCAGTGCAAATCCGGCAGGCACCAAAGCGTACACAGGCCAGCGGATCAGCCCCCCTGCGTTGGACGACATTTCGCCGGTGGTGAGGGCTTGCATGAACAAAGGCCACGACAAATAAATGCACAAGGCACAAAAAGGAAACAAGGCCAACAAGATGCCGCCGATGTCGATCCAGTTGCGGGTTCGAGCGGTCAACATGCCCGAGATGAAGTCGATGCGCACATGCGAGTTTTTGAGCAGGCCATAACCGGCTCCCAACAAAAACACAGCTGCGAACAGGTACCACTGAATTTCCAGCAGTGCGTTCGAACTCAAATCAAATGCCTTGCGGACAATGGCGTTACCCGCACTGATCAAGGTGGTGGCCAAAATCAACCAGGTGGTGAAAATGCCGACCGACTGATTCACACGGTCAATTCCGCGGGAAATCATCATCAAAAACGTCATAGCGTTCTCCAAAAATCTGGCGCGATTGTAAGTCCGTGTTGGGCCTGAAAATATGTGACTTTCCACATCAGACGCGGATTTTTTTCGAAATGGGCTTGAGCCATTTTCACAAATGGATATCTGGAAGGGTTAACCCTTTGACGCCCCACGCTCAGACTTGAATTGCCACCAAGGCAACATGCTGCGCAACGACTGGACCTGCCCCGCATGCGCCGAAGATTGGTAACCCACCATGCCCTGCAATTGCGCCTGCCACAGCGGGCTGGTCAACAACTGGCGCAATTGCTGCACAGCCGGAGAATCCAACTCTGAGGCCAAGCAGACCAACCAGTAATGTTCTGTCGCCAAAGGCACAAAATCCAGTCCGTGTACCTGGGCCGCACTGGCAATACCCAAGCCAACATCAGCCTGACCGGCGGCAATGCAAGCGGCCACGGCGGCGTGTGAGCTTTCTTCATGCCCATACCCCGCCAACCCCGCTGCGGATAAACCAGCCTCTTGCAAACCCTGGTCCAGCAGCACGCGGGTGCCGGTGCCGGGACTGCGGTTGACAAAACGAAGACCCGGCTGAAACAAATCTTGCAAAGTTTGCACTTGCCGCGGGTTGCCGGACGCCACCATCAGGCCCTGCTCCCGGGTGGCAAAACCGATCAACTTGTGCAGTCCAGTTTTCAGCAATGGCTTGTAGGTGCGGGCCACCAAAGAGCGCGAGTCCGGTTGCCACGGGGCATGAAAACCGGCGACGTGGCAACGTCCCTCATTCAGTGCGCGTATGGCGTCAACGCTGCCACAAAAACGCAGGTCCAAGTGCAATGATTGGGTGGCCGCGGTTTCGCGCAGACTCACCATAGCATCATCATGGCTGGCGTAAATGGGCAATGCCAGATGTCCGGGGTCAAAAGCCACGGCGAAAGTTTTTTCCAATTCGGCTTGCAATGCGCTGATTTGAGGTGCCAAACGGGCTTGTGCTTGCCGCTCTGCCCAGAGCAATTTGTCAGCAAATCCGGTCAGGCGAGCGGCCTGACCTTTTTCCCATTGGATGAGCGGTTGCCCGAGCGATTGCTCCCAACGCTTGAGCTCACCCCAAACATGTCGATATGACAACGTCAATTGTTTGGCCGCAGCAGCGATCGAGCCGGCATCGCGCACCGCCTGCAACAAATCCATCAATGGGTTGCGCAGAGGGCTCAAGCGGTTCGGGGCGGCCAAGCGACCCGCAGGGGCCCACTGGTATGAAAGATCGATGTGCTGCATGGGCGGGAGTTTGCCTGATTGAAGCGGCATCCTCAAAAACTTCTTGGGGTCTCCAAAAACAAAAGGCCCCGAGGGGCCTTTTGTGTAGCGAACGAACCAGGCTGAATTACAGCTTGGCCGATTGCATGTAGCTGTCGAAACGCGCTTCGGTGAAGCGGAACCACTGGTTGGCTTCTTTGCGGAAAGCCGAGTAATCGGTGTAAATCTTTTTCCAGTTGGGGTTCTTCTGGCCAATTTCTTCGTACAGAGCCATCGACTCCTTGAATGCAGCGTCCATCATATCCTTAGGGAATGGGAACAGCTTGGCGCCACCAGCGACCAGCGTCTTGAGCGCAGCCGCGTTGCGGGCGTCGTAGCGCGCTTGCATGTCGTTGTGGGCGTAAGCAGAAGCGGCTTCAATGATGGCCTTGTACTCACCAGACAAGCTGTCCCAAGCTTTCTTGTTGATGTGCAGGTCCAACTGAGGACCACCTTCCCACCAACCTGGGTAAGCGTAGTTTTTGGCCACTTTGTAGAAGCCCAGTTTCAGGTCGTCGTAAGGACCCACCCACTCGGCTGCATCGATCGTGCCTTTTTCAAGCGCTTGGTAAATTTCGCCGCCTGGAATGTTTTGTGGCACGCCACCAATGCGCTCCACCACCTTGCCCGCGAAGCCACCCACGCGGAACTTGGTGCCCTTGAACTCGGCCAGTGACTTGATGGGCTTGCGGAACCAGCCGCCCATTTGAGCACCGGTGTTGCCCATGGGGAAGTTCACGATGCCGTAGTTGCTGTAGAACTCGCGGAACAGCTTCATGCCGTTGCCGTGGAACATCCAAGCGGTCATCTGGCGGCTGTTCAGGCCGAAAGGAACCGCGCAACCCAAGGCAAATGTTTCGTCCTTACCAAAGTAGTAGTAAGGCGCGGTGTTGGACATTTCCACAGTGCCGTCTTTGGTGGCATCGATGGTGCCAAAAGCGGGCACCAATTCACCAGCCGCGTGGGTGGTGATCTCGAACTTGCCGCCCGACATTTCTTTGACTTTGGCTGCAAACACATCGTTCACACCGAACAGCGTGTCCAAAGCCTTTGGGAAGCTGGAAGTCAGGCGCCAACGCAATGCGGCCTGCGCGTGAACGGCAGGTGCAACACCCGCAGCCAAAATACCGGCAAGGCCAGTGTTTTTAATGACGGAACGACGATCCATAAAGGACTCCTTGTGAAAATTTGAAATGCGGCCCAAAAAGCAGGCCATCAAACGAGAAGAAAGCGTATTGTAAGAACCGTTTCATGGCGTGAATCTGGGGGTTTACCCTTTTTAAAACCGCCAAAAATAAAGGCTATTGAGCAAACCCACAAATTCACATTTTCACGGCTCAGGCTCACCTTTCAGTCAGGCCAGCGTTGGCGTATCGAAGCTTCAATTCCCGCCGCATCCAAGCCTTGCAATGCCAACAGTTTGGCAGGGTCGCCGTGCTCAATGAACGCATCAGGCAAACCCAATTGCAACACCGAGCGATTGATTTTCAGGGCCTGCAATGCCTCGGTCACCGCACTGCCCGCGCCGCCCATGGTGCAGCCTTCTTCGAGCGTGACCAGACGATCGTGGTCCTGCGCGATTTGCGCCAACAACTCGGCGTCCAAGGGCTTGACCCAGCGCATGTTGACGACCGTGGCGTTGAGCTTCTCGGCAACTTGCAAGGCCGGCGTGAGCAAACTGCCAAAGGCCAAAATGGCCAACCCTTCGCCGCGGCGGCGCACTTCAGCTTTGCCAAAAGGCAAGCCCTGCAGGTCTTTGTCGGGCACGGTGCCCACACCGGCACCGCGCGGATAGCGCACCGCCACAGGGTGGTTTTGCGCATAGGCGGTGCTGAGCAATTGGCGGCATTCGCGCTCATCGGCGGGGCATGCCAAGCTCATGTTGGGAACGCAGCGGATGTAGGCAATGTCGTAGGCCCCCGCGTGGGTGGCGCCATCGGCGCCCACCAAGCCCGCGCGGTCAACAGCAAACACCACGGGCAGGTTTTGCAAGGCCACGTCGTGAATGAGTTGGTCGTAGGCGCGTTGCAAAAAGGTCGAGTAAATCGCCACCACAGGCTTCAAGCCTTCGCAGGCCATGCCAGCGGCAAAAGTCACGGCGTGCTGTTCGGCAATGCCAGCGTCGTAATAGCGCTCAGGAAATCGGCGGTGAAACTCCACCATGCCAGAGCCTTCGCGCATGGCGGGTGTGATGCCCACCAGCCGTGGGTCTTGTTCGGCCATGTCGCACAACCACTGACCAAACACCTGTGTGAAGGTGGTTTTGGGCGGCGTTGCGGGGGCCACCAAACCCACACTGGGGTCAAACTTGCCGGGGCCGTGGTAGGCCACAGGATCGACCTCGGCCAGTTTGTAACCTTGGCCTTTTTTGGTGACGACATGCAAGAACTGCGGACCGTCCAGGTGTTTGATGTTTTCCAAAGTCGGGATCAGTGACTCAAGGTCGTGTCCATCAATGGGGCCGATGTAGTTGAAGCCGAATTTCTCGAACAAGGTGGCGGGCACCACCATGCCTTTGGCGTGCTCTTCCAAGCGCTTGGCCAGCTCAAACAACGGAGGCGCATTTTTGAGCACGTTTTTGCCGACCGATTTGGCGGCCGAATAAAACCGACCGCTCATCAATTGGGCCAAGTAGCGGTTCAGCGCGCCCACGGGTGGGCTGATCGACATGTCGTTGTCGTTCAAGATCACCAGCAACTTGCACTCTTCAACGCCCGCATTGTTGAGGGCTTCAAAGGCCATGCCCGCGGTCATGGCGCCGTCACCGATGACTGCCACCGCATGGCGCGACTCGCCTTTTTGGCCTGCTGCCAAGGCCATGCCCAATGCGGCCGAAATGCTGGTGGAAGAATGCCCCACGCCAAAGGTGTCGTATTCGCTTTCTTCGCGGCGCGGAAAACCAGACAAACCGTTCAACTGGCGCAAGGTGGGCATGCGCTCGCGGCGGCCCGTCAAAATTTTGTGCGGGTAAGTTTGGTGGCCCACATCCCACACGATTCGGTCTTCTGGGGTGTTGAACACATAGTGGATGGCCACAGTCAACTCGACCGTGCCCAGGTTTGAGCTCAAGTGCCCGCCGGTCTTGGACACGTTGTCCAAGACACATTGACGCAACTCGTCCGCCAATCGCGGCAATTCATGGCGAGGCAAACGCCGCAAGTCGGCGGGCGTGGCGATGCTGGACAGTAAATCGGTCATAAATCAGTTGTTTCTTTGAACCACCATGGCGGTCAAGGCACGCAGTGCGGCCAAGCGCTCATCGGGCAAGCCCGTGTCAGACAAGGCCTGCAGGGCCTCTTTGGCCAGTTCGTCGGCGTAGGCCTTGGCGGCCTCAAGCCCCATCAGGGCGACATAAGTGGGCTTGTCGGCCGCTTCGTCTTTGCCAGCCGTTTTGCCCAAGGTGGCCGAGTCCGAGGTCACATCCAACACATCGTCCACCACCTGAAACGCCAAGCCCAAGGCTTGGCCAAAACGGCTCAAGGCCTGTTGCACCGATGTGGCAACACCCGGTGCACAGGCCGCTCCCATTTGCACACTGCACAACAACAAGGCGCCGGTTTTGAGCCGGTGCATTTGGCGCAATTGGTCTTCGCTCAGGGGCTTGCCCACGCTGGCCAAGTCAATCGCCTGGCCACCGGCCATGCCTTGGTAACCCGAAGCCCGCGCCAACAAAGCCACACAAGTCGCTTGCACCAAGGGGTCGACTTGCGCAGGGTCTGGCGTGAGCATTTCGAAGGCCATGGTTTGCAAGGCATCACCGGCCAACAAGGCTTGTGCCTCACCAAATTGCACATGCACCGTGGGTTTGCCGCGCCGCAGCACATCGTTGTCCATGCAGGGCATGTCGTCGTGCACCAACGAGTAGGCGTGAATCGCCTCAATGGCGCAGGCCGCATTCAGGGCCGCAGGGCTTTGCGAATCAAGCCCCACCGCCTCGGCCGTGGCCAACACCAACAACGGGCGCAAGCGCTTGCCACCGTCCAACACGGCATAGCGCATGGCCTCGCCCAAAGCAGCGGGTGATTGGGCCTGAATGTGCGCCGACAAAGCGGCTTCCACTCGCGCCAAATGTGGCGTCATCCATCGGCTCAGTTCCATCCCACTCATGCCCCACTCCAAGGCTTGAGTTGCCCACCGTCCAACACCTGAATTTGGTCCTCAACCGCCTTCAGTTTGTCTTTGCAAAAAGCCAACAAGGCAGCGCCCCGCTGGTATCCCGTCAGCAGTTGGTCAAGGGGCATTTGGCCCGACTCCAGTTGGGCCACCAAGAGCTCCAATTCCGTCAACGCCGCCTCGTAAGTGGCGGGCAACGGGGTCGCAGCAGCGTCTAAAGACTCGGATTTGGCAGCCTTGGGCATGGAAACTTCCAACAAAAACACAGATTTTAGGGGTGAAGCCTTAGTTGAGCTGACAGCGGTGAAAGCGTTAGTGCTCATCGCGAGGGCATGGGCAGTTCAAGATTTCGCCCGAGATGCCCGCAAAGTGCCGCCGGGCTCAGGCACCGGGGTAGAATATTGGCTCATCGACAGGAAATTTCCTGTCATTTTTTTCGCTGTTTTCTTTGATTTCAGCGTTTTGTTCCTGCCCCTTCATAGGGGGAGTCTCTAGGTCAGGTCACCCATGTCTGATTTAAGTCTTCAACTGCAGCAGGCCGCAAGCCAACTACCAGTTTCCACTTATTTCGATGAAGCGCTGTTTCAGCGCGAATTGAACACGCTCTTCCGGCAAGGCCCCCGCTATGTGGGCCACCAGCTGGCGGTGCCCCACCCGGGCGACTATTACGCCCTGCCCCACGAGGCCGAAGGCCGCGCCTTGGTGCGCAATGCCCAAGGGGGGGTCGAACTCGTCTCCAACGTCTGCCGCCACCGCCAGGCCGTCATGCTGAACGGCCGGGGCAACCTGCAGACCCAGCAAAAGGGCAGCGCTGGCGGCAACATCGTCTGCCCGCTGCACCGCTGGACCTATTCGCCCAGCGGCGAGCTGCTGGGCGCACCCCACTTTGCGCACGACCCCTGCCTGAACCTGAACAACTACAAGTTGCAGGAATGGAACGGCCTGCTGTTCGAGGACAACGGCCGCGACATCGCCGCCGACCTGGCCGGCATGGGCCCCAGAGCGCTGCTGAACTTTGAAGGCTACGCCCTGGACCGTGTCGAGCTGCACGAATGCAATTACAACTGGAAGACCTTCATCGAGGTCTATCTGGAGGACTACCACGTCGGCCCCTTCCACCCGGGTCTGGGCCAGTTTGTCACCTGCGACGACCTGAGCTGGGAGTTCAAGGAACACTATTCGGTGCAAACCGTGGGCGTGTCGGGCGGCTTTGGCAAGCCCGGCTCGGACACCTACAAAAAGTGGCACGAGGTGCTGCTGAAGTACCGCAACGGCCAATTGCCCGAGCGCGGTGCGATCTGGCTGACCTACTACCCGCACATCATGGTCGAGTGGTACCCCCATGTGCTCACGGTGTCGACCCTGCACCCGATCAGCCCCAGCCAGACGCTGAACATGGTGGAGTTTTACTACCCCGAAGAAATCGTGGCCTTTGAGCGCGAGTTCGTCGAAGCCCAGCAGGCCGCCTACATGGAAACCTGCATCGAAGACGACGAAATTGCCGAACGCATGGACGCGGGCCGCAAGGCCCTGCTGATGCGCGGCGACAACGAGGTCGGGCCCTACCAAAGCCCCATGGAAGACGGCATGCAGCACTTCCACGAGTGGTACCGACAACAAATGAAAACCCTCTGAAGCGCTCACGGATGCAAGCCTCCTGGATGATCCTGGCGTCGCTGTTTTTCGCGACGATGAGTGTTTGCATCAAATTCGCCTCAGCGCACTTCCACACCTTTGAGCTGGTGTTTTACCGGGGTGTGATCGGCATTGTTTTCATGGCCGCCATTTGCCGCAGCCAGCGTGTGCCCTTGCGCACGCCCATCCCGCTCATGCACGTGTGGCGCTCGGTCATTGGCGTGGCTTCGCTGACGGCCTGGTTTTATGCCATTGCCCACTTGCCCCTGGCCACCGCCATGACGCTCAACTACATGAGCGGCGTGTGGGTGGCCGCCTTTTTGGTGGGCGGCACCTTGGTCATGGGCCGGGTGCAAGACATGACACGGCAAGGTCCGGTGGTGCTCACCGTGATCGCAGGATTTACCGGTGTGGTCATGATCTTGCGGCCCACCATCGAGCAGAACCAGCTGTTTGCCGGCGTGATCGGTCTGCTTTCGGGCTTGGGTGCAGCGCTGGCCTATATCCAAGTGGCGGCGCTGGGCCGCATGGGCGAGCCCGAGGCCCGCACCGTGCTGTATTTCTCCATCGGCACCACCCTCACCGGCGCTGTGGCCATGCTCTTCGTCGGCCCCAGCGCCTGGGTCTGGCCACAGGCCTGGTGGTTGCTGCCCATTGGCTTGCTCGCCGCCCTGGGCCAGCTGTGCATGACCAAGGCCTACAGCAGCGGCGCCACGCTGGTGGTGGCCAATTTGCAATACTCGGGCATTGTGTTTGCCGCGTTGTATGGTCTGTTTTTGTTTGGCGACCAGATTCCCCTGATCGGCTGGGCGGGCATGGCCTTGATCATCGCCAGTGGCATCGCTGCCACCGCCTTGCGCAACCGCACCCTGCCCCGCGCCCCGGCCGAAGACCATTGAACGGAGACCTTTGCCATGTACAACTTGCTCATCACCGCCGCCCAATTGCAAGCCCTGCAGGCCCAGGGCACGCCCTGCGCCGTGCTGGACTGCAGCTTTGACCTGATGAAACCCGAGCTGGCCGATGGTTTTTTTGTCAGCGAACGCATCGCAGGCGCCCTGCCCGCCCACCTGGACAAGGACTTGAGCACACACCAACCAGGCCAGGCAGTCAACGGCGGGCGTCACCCCCTGCCGCAGCGCGAGATCGTGGCGCAGTGGCTGGGTGGTTTGGGCATTCACAACGGCATGCAGATCGTGGTGTACGACCGCAACAAAGGCCACTACTGCGGCCGCTTGTGGTGGATGCTCAAGTGGCTGGGGCACGACGCCGTGGCCGTGCTCGACGGCGGGCTGCAGGCCTGGAAGGACGCGGGCGGCGCCTTGGCCTCAGGGCCAGCCACACCCATGCCCCCCGCCCGTTTCGAGCTGAAAGCGCCGCTGCGCCAACTGGTACTGACCGATACGGTCTCGGCCGCCCTGGGCCAAGCCACCCAGACCGTGGTCGATGCCCGCGCCGGGGCCCGATACCGGGGCGAGGTGGAGCCACTGGACCCGGTGGCGGGGCACATTCCGGGCGCTTTGAACCGACCCTTCACCGAAAACTTCACCGAAGACGGGCGCTTCAAAAGCCCCGAGCAGCTGAAGGCGGAATGGCGCCAGGTGCTGGCGGGTCGCCCGGCCAGCAGCGTGGTGCACCACTGCGGCAGCGGCGTCACGGCCGTGCCCAATCTGATCGCGATGGAGCTGGCCGGTTTCGGCCCCACTGCCCTGTATGCGGGCAGCTGGAGCGAATGGTGCCGCACACCCGGGCTGCCCTGCGCCCAAGGCTGAGACAGCTGCGCTTCAGTGGTTGTGCCCGGCCACAGCGCTGACCAGCACCACCATGCCAATGCCCACGCCCAACCACAGGATCTGGGCGGCTGTTTCTTGCGCGGACAGGCGTTTTTGCAATTGGGGAATCAGGTCGGCCAGGGCCACATACACAAAGCTGCTGCTGGCCACCACCAGGAAAAACGGCAGCCAGTCGTGCAAGGCATCCACCAACACATAGCCCACGGCACCGCCAAAGGCCGTGATGGCACCGGCCATGGACACCTTCACGATCGCGGCCTGGCGACTGCTGCTGCCCCGGCGTAACACCGCCAGATCGCCCATGTGGTGGGGCACTTCGTGCGCCAGCACGGCCAGCGCAGCGATCACCCCCAAACGCATGTCCGCCATGAAGGCCGAAGCGATCAGGATGCCGTCCCCAAAACAATGCACGCTGTCCCCCGCGAGCACCGCCCAGGCTCCCCGGGGTGGCTCGCCAGGGGTTGACTTGCCGTGAACATGCGCCTGGGCATGGGCTGCTGGGTGCGCATCGTGGTGATGCTCGTGGTCGTGGTGACCATGTCCGTGGTCGTGGCCATGGCCATGGCCATGGCCATGCTCGTGGCCGTGGTGCCAGAGTTCGGCCTTGTCGAGCAAAAAGAAAAACACCAAGCCCACCAACAAGGTCAAAAACAGCTCGTGAGCCCCGGCCTCGCTCTCGAAGGCTTCCGGCAACAAATGCAGGAACGATGTGGCCATCAACGCCCCCGCCGCCAGGCTCAGCATGTGCTGGGTGTAGCGGCTCAAGATGCCAAAACTCAGCCAGGCCGCCACCCAGACGCTGCCAATGCCCGCCACCAAAGTCCCCACCAGAATCGCCAATAAAGTCATCTTGTTTCCCGGGACGTCATGCATCCCAAAACAAACCGCCCCGAAGGGCGGTTTTTAAAGTCCTCGCCCTGAAGGGCGGTTGTTGCACGCCAACAATCAGGCCACGCCGTTGCGTTTGAGCCAGGCCAGCAAACGCTGCCAGCCGTCTTCTGCCGCCGCCTTGCGGTAGCTGGGGCGGTAGTCGGCATGGAAAGCGTGCGGGGCCTCAGGATAAACCACAAACTCGCTGGCTTTCGCTGCCGCGGGGCCTTGTGCGAGTTCGGCTTTCATCTTATCAACCGTGTCAAGGGGGATGCCGGTGTCGGCCGCGCCGTACAAACCCAACACCGGGGCCTTGAGCTGCCCCACCAGGGCCAAGGGGTGCGCAGGCGTTTGCGCTGTGGCGTTGCCCACCAGCCGGCCATACCAAGCCACGCCCGCCTTGATCTTGGGCTGGTGTGCGGCGTACAGCCAGGTGATGCGGCCGCCCCAGCAAAAGCCGGTGATGGCCAACTTGTCGGTGTCACCCCCATTGGCGGCTGCCCAAGCCACGGCGGCGTCCAGGTCAGCCATCACTTGCGCATCCGGCACCTTGGAAATCACCTCGGCTTGCAGCTTGGGAATGTCACTGTAGCCCTTGGCGTCGCCCTGGCGGACGAACAGCTCGGGCGCGATCGCCAGATAACCGGCCTGAGCCAGGCGCCGGGTGACGTCGGCGATGTACTCGTGCACCCCGAAAATCTCGGAAATCACCAGCACCACCGGCAAACCGGTCTTGCTCGCAGGCGCACTGCGGTAAGCGGGCATCTTGAAACCGTTCACGTCGATGGTCACCTCGCCCGAGATCAGGCCTGTGGCGGGGGTTTTGATGGCCGTTTGCGCCATGATCGGCAAAGCTGCTGCGGCATAACCCACGCCCAAAGCGGCTTTCAAGGCGCCGCGGCGTGTGGCACCCGAGGCACCGATGCGTCCACCCAGCAGGGCTTGCGTGTCTTCAATCAGGTTGTGGTTCAAGGGAGTCTCCTGTGTCTTGCCGTAAAAGGGCTCACATCTTGGCACAGGCGCTGCAGGCCTGCACAGGGGCTGCGATTTACACTGCCGCCATGTCCGACACTTTGCCCGTTTTGTATTCGTTTCGTCGTTGCCCGTACGCCATGAGGGCACGCCTGGCGCTTCACGCCAGCGGCTTGGCGTACGAGCACCGCGAGGTGGTGCTGAAAAACAAACCGGCCCACATGCTGGCCTTGTCGCCCAAAGGCACAGTCCCGGTTTTGTGGCTGCGTGCTGCGGCAGGCGATCAGGTGCTGGAGCAAAGTCTGGACATCGTGCTGTGGGCCCTGCATCAACACGACCCGTTGGGGTGGCTGCCCGGCACAGAAGCCGCCATGGCCGAAGCTTTGGCACTGATCGCGCACAACGACGGCCCCTTCAAACAGCAACTGGACCGCTACAAATACCCGAACCGATCAGGACTGGCCAGCGGCGTGGCCGACCGCGATGCAGCCGCACTTTGGCTGCACACGCTCGATGCACGACTCCGTTCTCAGCCATTTCTGACAGGCGATCGTTTCGGCCTGGCCGATGCCGCCATCGCCCCCTTTGTGCGTCAATACGCCCACACCGACCCCGGCTGGTTCGCACAGCAGTCCTGGCTCGCATTGGCCGCATGGCTGGCGGCTTTTGAAGCCTCTGCGCTGTTTGAGGCCGTCATGCACAAACACGCGCCATGGCAAGACGGACAGGGTTCATGAAACAGGCAAAAACCGCCTGGAGATGGACACCCGGTCAAGCCGGGTGTGACGCCGTAAAGTAGGTCCACATGCTGCTTCAGTGGGTCAGGTCCACATGCTGCTGTCATGCCCGCGAACGCGGGTATCCATGTTGGCCTGACCACTGAGCCTGTAAAAAAGATTGCAGCCATCACAGCGATGGAGGCCCGATCGAGCCGGGTGTGACGCAGTAAGGTGAACCCCAAAGTTGTTGTCATGCCCGCGAACGCGGGCATCCATGCTGGCCTGACCACTGAGCCTGTCTAAAAGATTGCCACCTCACACAGCTGGACACCAAGTCAAACCGGGCGTGGCGCAATGGGACAGGTCAGTGCGCCTGCTCCCAGTTCGGCCCAAAGCCAACTTCAGCCAAAAGCGGCACCTTCAAATTCGCCACGCCCGCCATGATGCGCGGCACCTCGGTGCGCACCCACTCGACTTCTGACTCGGGCACCTCGAAGACCAGTTCGTCGTGCACCTGCATGATGACCTTGGTGGCCTTGCCTTGTTCGTCCAGCGCTTTTTGCACCGCGACCATGCTCAGCTTGATCAGGTCGGCGGCCGTGCCCTGCATGGGCGCGTTGATGGCGGCGCGCTCAGCCCCGGCGCGGCGCGGGCCGTTGGGGCTGTTGATCTCGGGCAGCATCAGGCGGCGACCAAACACCGTCTCTACATAGCCCTTGGCTTTGGCCTGTTCGCGGGTCTCGTCCATGTAACGTTTGACCCCCGCAAAGCGCTCGAAGTAACGCGTGATGTAGTTCTTGGCCGCCGTGTTGTCGATGCCCAAGGCCTTGGCCAGACCAAACGCGCTCATGCCGTAGATCAGGCCGAAGTTGATGGTCTTGGCGTAGCGGCGCTGCTCGCTGCTCACCGTGTCGGGCGTTGCGCCAAACACCTCGGCCGCCGTGGCCTTGTGCACGTCCAGGCCTTCGTGGAAGGCCTTGAGCAAGGCCGCGTCGTCGCTCAGGTGCGCCATGATGCGCAGCTCGATCTGGCTGTAATCGGCGCTGGCAATCACACAGCCTGCCGGGGCCACAAAGGCCTCGCGCACCTTGCGGCCCTCGGGTGTGCGCACCGGGATGTTTTGCAGGTTCGGTTCGTTGCTCGACAGGCGGCCTGTCACGGCCACCGCCTGCGCGTAGTTGGTGTGCACCCGGCCCGTGCGCGGCAAGGCCAGCTGCGCCAGCTTGTCGGTGTAAGTGCCCTTCAGCTTGGAAAGGCTGCGGTGCTCCAGGATGCGGGCGGGCAGCGGGTAGTCTTCGGCCAGTTTTTCCAGCACCTCTTCGTCGGTGCTGCGTGCGCCCGTGGCGGTTTTCTTGATGACGGGCAAGCCCAGCTTGTCAAAAAAGATCTCGCCCAGCTGCTTGGGGCTGGCCAGGTTGAAAGGCTGCCCGGCGATCTCGTAGGCCTCGGTTTCGAGCTCCACAATGCGCTCGCCCAGCGCCTGGCTTTGCGCGGCCAGCGTGGGCGCGTCGATCAGCACGCCGTTGCGCTCGATGCGGTAGAGCGCTTCGCTGGTCTGAATCTCCAAGTCGTAGACAAACTTGAGGCCCGCATGCGCCTCGATCTGCGGCCACAGCGCCAAGTGCACGTCCAGGCACTGGTCCGAGTCTTCGCACGAGTAATGCGCCGCTTTGTCCACATCGACCTGCGCAAACGGGATCTGGTGCGCACCCTTGCCGCACAGGTCTTCGTAGGTCACGCCCCGGCGACCCACATGACGCTCGGCCAAGCTTGAAAGGCCGTGTGGCTTGTGCACTTCGAGCACATAGCTTTCCAGCATGGTGTCGTGGGCATAGCCCTGCACCTCGATGCCGTGGTTGGCGAACACATGGCGGTCGTATTTGATGTTCTGACCCAGCTTGGGGCGGGCCGGGTTTTCCAGCCAGGGCTTCAATTTGGCCAGCACATCGGCCAGCGGCAGCTGCTCGGGCGCACCCGGGCCGTTGTGGGCCAGCGGGATGTAGGCCGCCTCGCCGGGCGTGACGCTCAGCGAAATGCCCACAATCTCGGCACGCATGGCGTCCAAAGAAGTGGTTTCGGTATCGATGGCGGTAAGCGGGGCTTGCTCGATGCGGGCCAGCCATTGGTCGAACGTGGCCCAGTCGAGCACCGTGTCGTATTTGAGTTCGCCTTGCACCGCGCTGGCGGCTGTGTCCAATTCGGGCAATGCCGCGGGTTCTTCTTGAGCCGCGCCGAACAAATCGCCCATGCCCGTGTCTTTGGGTTGGGCTGCTTTTTTCGCCACAGGCGCAGGCATGGCCCCACCCAGCGATTGCACCAGCCCTTTGAAGCCGTATGTCTGATAAAAATTCAGCAGCTTGTCTTTGTCGGGCGCGTGCAGGTGCAGGCTGGCCAGCGACGGCAAACCGGGCACCCAGCCGTTCAGGTCGCAGTCGGTTTTCATGGTCACCAGCGCCCGGCCCTTGGGCAGCCAGTCCACCGCCTGGCGCAGGTTTTCGCCCGCCACGCCCTTGATCTCGTGGGCATGCGCCATCAAGTTGTCGAGCGAGCCGTATTCGAGCAGCCACTTGGCAGCGGTCTTGGGACCGACCTTGTGCACACCGGGTACGTTGTCTACCGGGTCGCCCACTAGGGTCTGGTAGTCGATCATCAGAGACGGCGGCACACCAAACTCTTCGGTCACGCCCGCCACATCGCGAACCTTGCCGTTCATCGTGTCGATGATGGTGATGTGTGCGTTGACCAGCTGGCTCAGGTCCTTGTCCCCGCTCGACACCGTGACCTCGATGCCCTGCTGGGCGGCGGTGTGGGCCAGGGTGGCGATCACGTCGTCGGCCTCCACGCCGGGCACGTCCAGCACGGTCCAGCCCATCAGGCGCACCAGTTCGTGGATGGGTTCAATCTGCGTGCGCAGGTCGTCAGGCATGGGGCTGCGGTGGGCCTTGTACTCGGGGTACAACTCGTCGCGGAAGGTTGGACCTTTGGCGTCGAACACGCAGGCCGCGTAGGTGGCCGGCACATCCTTGCGCAGCCGCTCCATCATGTTGATCATGCCGCGGATGGCCCCGGTGGCAGGGCTGCTCGGGTCACCCGGCACCGCCCGCAGGTCGGGCATGGCGTGGAAGGCACGGTACAAATAGCTGGAGCCGTCCACCAGCAAGAGGGTCGGTTGGGATGTGTCGGGGGTGTTGTCGCTCATCCCCCGATTGTGTACCGGGTTAATGCTTTTTCGTCTCCCACCAGATCGGGACCCGGGTTTGCGCCGGGGCGATGTGGCAAAGCGAAGCGCCTCTGAGCTCCGGCGCAAACCCGGGTCCCGATCCCCCAACCTCGGCGCAGGCCCCACACACCATCGCCCCACCAACAGGCAGACCCGCAAAGGGCTGGGTGCGCAGGGCCTCAGAGGCGCTTCGCTTTGCCGCATTGCCCCTGCGCACCCAGCCCTTGGCGGGTCATTATTGAGTTTTCGCCCTCTACAATCGATGTTTTCCCACCCACGCCAGCACCACTTCTGGCTTTTGACCCTCTTCCCATGGCGGTATTCACCGAAGTCACCGAAACCCAGGCCAACGACCTGATGCAAGCCCTGAACCTGGGGGCCTTGACCGAATTGCGCGGCATCGAGGGCGGCATTGAAAACACCAACTACTTCGCCACCACCGAACAAGGCGAGTACGTGCTCACCCTGTTCGAGCGCCTGACCCACGAGCAGCTGCCGTTTTACCTGTTTTTGATGAAACACCTGGCCGGGCGCGGCATCCCGGTGCCTGACCCGGCCGCCAACCGCGATGGCGATGTGCTGCACACGGTGAGCGGCAAACCGGCCGCCGTGGTCAACAAACTGGCAGGCAAAAGCCAGCTGCAGCCCCAGGCCGTGCACTGCGCTGCCGTGGGCGACATGCTGGCGCGCATGCACCTGGCCGGAAGCGACTACAACCGCAGCCAGCCCAACCTGCGCGGCCTGCCCTGGTGGAACGAAACCGTGCCCGTGGTGCTGCCTTACGTGGACGAAGCTCAGGCCGCCTTGCTGCGCAGCGAACTGGCCTACCAAAACCATGTGGCCGCCAGCGCCGCTTACGCTGGCCTGCCCCGTGGCCCGGTGCATGCCGATCTGTTCCGCGACAACGTCATGTTTGACGGCGAGCAGCTCACGGGCTTTTTTGATTTTTACTTTGCAGGCGTGGACACCTGGCTGTTTGACCTGGCCGTGTGCCTGAATGACTGGTGCATCGATTTGCCCAGCGGGGCACACCAAGCCGAACGCGCCCGGGCCATGGTGCAGGCCTACAACCAGGTGCGCCCCCTGAGTGCCGCCGAGCGCGACTTGCTGCCTGCCCTTTTGCGCGCAGGGGCTTTGCGTTTCTGGATTTCCCGCCTGTGGGACTACCATCTGCCCCGGGAAGCCTCCATGCTCAAGCCCCACGACCCCACGCATTTTGAGCGCGTGCTGCGTGCCCGGGTAAAACACCCTGTTTTGGCCTCTGCCCTCGTCTGACACCATGAATCTGCAAATTGTTCCTGCCCGCACCGGCCTGCATTGGGCCACCCAAGGCGTGCGCACGTTCTGGCGGCAACCCCTGGCCATGTCCGGCTTGTTTTTTCTGTTCATGGCCACCGTGTCGCTGGTGTCCATCGT
>JACCDN010517082.1_pt1 | contig 31061 bp, 24 predicted proteins | sample 7441691 | NCBI WGS metagenome assembly JACCDN01 (sample SAMN15323439, study PRJNA562643) | freshwater metagenome | isolation source: river surface water | place: USA:Blue River Watershed | collected 2017-08-16 | reverse complement strand
GGACAGTCATTCATCTGGGATATACGTCACCGCATACCTCAAGCAACCTACCCGAATCCAGTGCGGGCCGCACCTCAGGATTCCTATTTGGTCTTGCTCCGAGTGGGGTTTACCGTGCCACGGACTGTTACCAGCCGCGCGGTGCGCTCTTACCGCACCCTTTCACCCTTACCGGTTCTGGTTTGCTACAAGTAGCACCTTGAACTTAGGCGGTCTGCTCTCTGTTGCACTTTCCGTAGGCTCACACCTCCCAGGCGTTACCTGGCACTCTGCCCTATGGAGCCCGGACTTTCCTCCCCAATGCACCACCTAACACTCAAGAGAGCAAAGCAGTTAACACTGGAGCGACTGTCTAGCCAACTCCGGCGCGCACACTACCCGCAAGCCTCAGAAAGTACAAGAGAAAGCGCAAGCAACGAGAACGACGATCCCTAAAGAAGAGCTGAAGCAGGTCTCTATTCTCTTAAAGAAACCGCGATTAACCGCCCTCAAACTGGTATTTTCACAATTTTCGGCTATTACTAATCAGAAGCACTACTCATTTAACACTCTGATCCACTTATAAAAATATCGTATTGAGGAGTTCACCTCGTGAAACTACCAAGCCTGAGCTTATTGTCGGTTGTTATCGCCAGCTATGTCAGCTTTCCAGCCCTCGCCGCTGAAACCCCTGTTCTTGATGAAGTTGTTGTGACGGCGCAAAAGCGTGCGCAAAAAATGGAAGATGTACCCATCTCACTAACGGCACTCAACGGCGCCAAGCTTGAAGAAGCGGGTATTACTAGCATTTCTGGCATTGCCGATTACACCCCCAGCTTCAATATGACCCAGACGGGTATTGGTACCAATATCGCTATTCGCGGTATCAGCTCTGGGGTAAACCAAGGTTTTGAACAGTCCGCCGCCATGTTTGTGGATGGTATTCACTACGGCCGCGCACAGCTGGCGCGTGCACCTTTTTTAGATATAGAACGCATTGAAATCCTGCGCGGCCCACAAAGTATTTTGTTCGGCAAGAACAGTACCGCCGGTGCGATCAGTATTATTAACGCCAAACCCGGCGATGCGTTTGAAGGCAACCTAACGCTCAGTTACGAGCCAGAATTTGAAGGTAAAGAAGGACGTTTGGTGCTCTCTGGGCCAATTAGCGACACAGTTGGCGGGCGCTTGGCCATTCTGAGCCGCAGCAATGATGGCTTTATCGAGAACACTACCCTTAACCGTAACGAATCAAGCGATAAAGACCAAGTAGTGCGCGCAACCCTAGATTGGAAACCATCTGACACTTGGGATATCAGCCTAAAACTGGAAGATGGCTCCTTCGATAGCAATGGCCGCAACATTGAAGTGGTAAAGCCGGTAACCAACCCTGCGCTCAACCCAACCAAGGACCCAAATCCCTACAAAACTATTCTTTCTTACCTCACCGCAGGTAAGTATTTACTCGATACCACTGAAGACGGCATGCGCCAGTCCAATGGTGACTACAGTTACAACGACACCAGCAACGTAACACTTACCGCTGAGCACGAGCTTGAGGGTATGACACTCACGTCAGTTACTGGCTACAACGGCTATACCTATTCCGAACTGTGCGATTGCGATTTCACGGGTGCGCCGGGTTTTAACATTTTTTCCGATGAAAAATACCGTCAAGTTAGCCAAGAAATTCGCCTCGTTTCAGATGCCGATCAAACCGTCAGCTGGATTACCGGCGTGTTTTATCAAGGCAGCAACATCAAGTTTCACGACAAAGTATTCGTGCCGACTAATAGCGTGATTGCAACCGCTGTTTCACCGCTATTGCGCGGCGCATCTACACAACGCGATTTCAATCAGGACACCAGTTTGTATGCCGCATTTGGTCAAGCAACGTGGAATATCAGTGACACTAATCGTTTAATCTTTGGGGGCCGCTATTCCTCAGAAACCAAAGAAGCCGACCGCATGCAGTATCACGTATCGCCCGCGGGAGATGTATTACCCACTGGCACAGTCAACGACCCCTACAACAGACTCTGGGTTGGGTTTAAGGTTGACCCACATAGCGTTAAAGGCGACCGCAAAGAATCGGGCTTTGATCCACAAATTATTTTTCAACAAGACCTCAACCAAACTGACCGACTCTATGCCAGTTACACCACCGGCTTTAAATCGGGTGGTTACGATGTGCGCGCCAACTCTGCGCCCACTGCACTTGGCGGCCTTTACCCCGGTGATGACACCAATGGCAGTTGGGAATTCCAGCAAGAAAATGTGAAGAACTACGAAATAGGCGGCAAATTTGCACTGGCAAATGGCGCAGCAGAGCTCAATGTTGCCGTATTCCGCTCCGACTTTACCGATATGCAAACCAGCCAATTTGACGGCAGCTTGAGCTTCAACGTGACCAATGCCGGTGAAGCACGCGTGCAAGGTATTGAAGTGGATGGCCGCTGGGCATTAACGGATAACTTACTGGTACGTGGCGGCGTAAGTTACCTCGATTTCGAATACCTTAAATTCCCCAATGGCCAATGCGCCTTTGGCCAAGCTCCTACCAGCGGTAGCTCTTGCGACCAAACCGGTATGCGCCGCGAATTTGTTCCAAAATCGCAAGGTAACCTTGGTGTGGATTACGACATTAACCTAGCCAACGGCTGGAAGATTGCCAGCACGCTGGATTACATTTTCAACTCAGGCTATTTCACCACGCCATCGCTGGATGCGCGTTTTGAGCAACCCTCCTACAACAAAGTGAATGCGCGCATCGCACTCAGCGGTGTTGATGAGAAATGGGAGCTGGCGTTAGTCGGCAAAAACCTCACTGACGAATCGGTTATCACCTACGCTAACGGATTACCCGTTGCGAGCGTGTTGACCAGAGGCGCCGGCTCAGGTTTCTATGCGTTTTACGAACCAGCGCGAAGTGTTGCGGTACAGGCTACGATTAAGTTTTAAGAAGCGATCTTTGTAAAATTCCGGCGAAATAAAAAGCCGCATTTAAACAACTTGTTTAAATGCGGCTTTTTATTTTTAAGAAAAATAACGCCGATTGAATACATGCAATCACATAACAAGTACTCGATAATAACTTCACCCATTAACCTAGTGTCTCGGCTCAAACTATTGAGCTTGCTGCAACGCCCAATCGTATAAAAAATTCTTCTTTAATCCGGTAATTTTTGCACCCAATACTGCGGCTTTTTTTACCGGCAACTCTTCCAATAACACGCGCATAATTCGCACCTGCTCTGGCGATATTTCTGCATCTTCTGGCTTGCTTGCACCGTGAACCAACAACACAATTTCACCGCGCTGTTGATTAGTATCCGCAGCAACCCACTCCACCATGGTCGCTAATTTATCGCCCTTAATGGTTTCAAAGGTTTTGGTAATTTCACGCGCTATCACTACTTCGCGCTCCGCTCCAAATACGCTTTGCATATCCTGTAGTGTTTCTAAAATGCGGTGTGGTGCTTCGTAAAAAATCAGAGTGCGCGTATCCGCTGCCAGCGCTTCCAATTGCGTGGTGCGCGCAACTTGTTTTGCCGGTAAAAAACCTTCAAAGGCAAAACGGTCAGATGGTAAGCCCGCTGCGCTCAAGGCAGCGATCATGGCGCAAGCACCGGGAATGGGCGCAACTTGAATATTGTTTTCACGTGCTTTGCGTACTAAACGATAACCCGGGTCTGAAACCAGCGGAGTTCCGGCATCTGAAATCAAAGCGACATCTTCGCCGGCTAATAATCGCGCAATTAATTGTTCGGTGCGCTGCTCATCACTGTGATCGTGATACGCGATTGCAGGCGTTTTTATGTCAAAATGGGAAAGTAAGCGTGAGCTGTGACGAGTATCTTCCGCCGCAATCACGGCTACGGTTTGTAGAGTTTGTATGGCACGCGGTACCATGTCGTCCAAGTTGCCAATAGGCGTGGCCACTACGTAAAGTATGCCGCTGGTTTTTACTACTGGAGTAGTCATACTAGATTGCTCACAAGATTCTATTTTGAAGGCACATTTGCCACATTTTTCGTTGTGCGTCAGGAGTTGTAACCCATGTTAAACCGATCAACACAGTGTGTATTGATGACGCTGCTAGCACTATCATTCAGCAATTGCGGCGGTAACACACGTGTTAATTCTGATGAACCCGCACCTGTTGTTCAAAGTGGGCCACAAATTAAAGCACCCATCAGCAAAGAACAACCATTAAAAGAACAACAGCCTGCTAAATTATTGCCGAACTCGCTTGCGAGCCAACCAAAAAAAATAGCCTTATTAGTTCCCATGCAGGGCCGCCTGGCGGAAGCTGGCATTGCGGTAAGTGACGGGTTTTTCGCAGCCTACTATCAATCGACCAGCGGCAACTTGCCCCATATCCACCGCTACGATTCCAGCCAAGATGCAGCAGCAGCCTATCAACAAGCTGTTAACGATGGTGCTGAGCTCATAATCGGCCCAGTTGATAAAGACGGCGTGAACAAAATCAGTCAATTGCCATCGCTAAAAGTACCGCTCTTGAGCCTTACTTATCCCGATCAACAACCAACACAACCTCTCGCTAACTTTTATCAATTTGGGCTGGCGGTAGAAGATGAAGGGCGCCAAGCAGCGCGCCAAGCCATGTTAAACGGACACTCCCGCGCATTAATTGTTTCCACACCACAGGAAGTCAGTGAACGCAGCGCACAAGCATTTGCGACTGAGTTTCAACAACTGGGTGGAACTATTACGGGCAAAACGAATTTTGCATCGCTAGATAAATTCTCTGAAAACTTTAGTCAAGTTATGTTGCTCAATGAAAGCAAAGCCCGAGCAGCCTTGTTGCAACAACAACTCGGCACCAAACTTGAATTTACGCCCCGCCGCCGTGCCGATGTCAGCATGATTTTCATCGCCGTAACACCAGAGCAAGGCCGTCAAATTAAGCCCACCTTAGTATTTCAATACGCCAATAGCATCCCCGTGTACGCCACCAGCAGTATTTATTCTGGCACTATAGATGCCGTTAAAAACGAAGATTTAAACGGTGTGCTGTTTAATACGCTGCCTTGGGTATTTGATTCGGCCAATCCCGTAAAACAAGCGATTGCGCAAACCAGTAAATCGGCTGCCGTCTACGGACGTTTACATGCATTGGGGGCCGATGCGTTTCAGCTTTCCTCGCGCTTGGCCCAATTAAAACAAGCACCCCAAACAAAAATTGACAGCGCAACTGGCACACTGCAATTAATGCCAGACGGTCGCATTGAGCGAGAGCAAATGTGGGCGCGTTTCAATCAGGGTTTAGCAGAGCCGCTCGCAACGGTGGTAGATGCTAACCCGCAAGAAGCGAGCGAATAAGTGTTTTTCTCTAAAAAAGCATCAAGCGAGTCAACCACCGGCGAACTTGCCGAAGCACGCGCAGAAACTTTTTTAGTACAGCAAGGGCTGGTAAAGCGAGCAAAAAATTACCGCTGCAAGTTAGGCGAAATTGATTTGATAATGCAGCACGACATTGCTCACGAAACCACCTTAGTGTTTGTTGAAGTTCGCCTGCGCACACACGCAGGTTTTGCCAATGCAGCTGAGAGCGTAACTTATCGCAAGCAGCAAAAAATCATTAAAACAGCGCAATATTATCTACAGCAATACGGCCTCACGGATAAAGCGAATTGTCGCTTTGATGTCATCGCCTTTAGCGATAATGGCAACCCAGAATGGATTAAAGACGCATTTTCCGTTTAGCAAATTACGAATGAGTGTTAAATAAAATATTATGGAACAACGAGTCATTACCCTGTTTCACGAAAGCATTGAAGCCAAAATGCACGCCGGCGAACAACTTGCACCTTTAATTGCGCAAGCGAGTCACTGCATAGTAGAAGCACTTTTGAATGAGAAGAAGGTGTTAACCTGTGGCAATGGTATTTCAGCAGCACATGCACATATATTCACTGCCAACCTTATGAACAGTTTGGAGCAAGAGCGCCCCAGCTTGCCGGCGATTAGTTTAGGCACAGACATTATTAGCAATGCCGATAATGCCAACACCAACGATATGTATGCCAAACAAATTCGAACCTTGGGACAAGAAGGTGACGTGCTTTTATTGGTAACCACCACAGGCACTGCAGGCAATTTATTACAAGCAATTAGTGCCGCTCACGATAAACACATGCAAGTGATTGCGCTCACTGGCCGCGATGGTGGCGACGTAGCCGCATTGTTAGATGCACAAGATATTGAACTTCGCGTGCCTGTCACAGCCAAACATCGTATTCATGAAGTACACTTACTCACACTCTTCTGTGTGTGCGATTTGATCGATCAACAACTCTTCGGCGGATTTTAAAAATGAAAAGGCGAATTTTGAGCATGAAAATTTTTAATCGGACTCTGTTAGTAAGCCTCAGCCTATGTACTGCACTCTTCACAAGTGGCTGTGCTGAAGTCATCAATGCCACCACCAGCAAACCCATAGAGATGAAAGCCAACACTCGCACCATGGGCGCCAAACTGAATGATGAGGAAATTGAAACCGTCGCCAAAGTGAATATAAAGAAGGCAGATCCACAACTAGAACATGCTCATGTCAACATCGATAGCTTTAATGGCATTGTGCTTTTAACAGGACAAGTTCCGAGCGAAGAATTGCGCAATTTGGTTGCCGATACAGTCTATAAACTGAACCCCGTGCGTGAAATTCACAACGAGCTTGTGGTTGCCGAACCGACCAATTTTGCTGCACGAAGCAAAGACGCTTGGATAAGTACTAAAATCAAAGCCCAGTTATTAGCAGATGGTGATATCGAAAGCCGTCGTGTTCATTTTGCCACCGAAAACCAAGTCGTCTTTTTAATGGGCATAGTGACACGCGCTGAGGCAGATCGCATAGTTGATAAAGTCAGCCATACTGCCGATGTACAAAAAGTGGTAAAGGTTTTTGAATATATAGATTAAGGCGCGATTTTGCTTTCATACACATAACTACAAAGGACATCGTCATGGTCGCATTTATTGTTATTCTGGTAATTCTTGCCGTTATTGTTTTTTATGTGATTGGCATTTTCAACCAATTAGTTGCCTTGAAAAATCGCTACCAAAATGCGTTTTCTCAAATAGAAGTACAGCTGAAGCGCCGCTACGATTTAATTCCCAACTTGGTAGAAACCGCTAAGGGTTATTTAGCCCATGAGCGGGAAACCTTGGAGGCCGTTATTAATGCGCGCAACCAAGCAGCGGGTGGACTACAGGCAGCAGCCGCAGACCCAAGTAACGCTGCTGCGATGAAAGCGCTTGCAGGCGCAGAGGGTTTGCTCAGCAGCGCAATGAGTCGTTTGAGCGTAGTGATGGAAGCTTACCCAGATTTAAAAGCCTCACAAAATATGCAGCAAGTATCTGAAGAGTTAACCACTACTGAAAACAAAGTTTCTTTTGCGCGGCAAGCTTTTAATGATGCGGTAACTTCTTACAACACCTATAAACAAAGCTTTCCACCGGTTTTTTTTGCAGCCTCCTTCGGCCACAGCCAAGATGCTTCTTTATTAGTTTTTGAAGACAGCAAAGAAATTCAAGCCGCACCCAAAGTCAGTTTTTAATAAAAATACCTAAGAGGGCTATCATTCGATAGCCTTTTTTATTTCACCTATTATTTTCATCACGCTCTTTGTTTCATTCAGCAGAGTCACTATGAATTTCTTTGAACAGCAAGACTTAGCTCATCGCAACACTAAACGCTTAGTGTTCTTGTTGTGTCTTGCTGTTGCCTCCCTGATCGCTATTACAACGCTAATGTTTGCCACAGCCTTCTATTATTTAGAGCTACACGCCAACACCATGATGACTAACACTGGCTTGTGGCAAGGCATAACCCAAACAATGAGTTGGAAAATGCTGGGGGGAATTAGCGCTGTTGTATGTACCGTGATAATCGCGGGCAGCCTCTACAAACTCATTCAACTTTCTAGTGGTGGCCGCGCCGTGGCCGAAGCTTTGGGCGGTCGTCCACTCAATACGATTAATGCGAATGCCGACGAAAAGAGAATTTTAAATGTGGTGGAAGAAATGGCCATCGCCTCAGGCACACCTGTTCCGCCAGTTTACCTTATAGAAGACGAAGCAATTAATGCGTTTGCTGCGGGGCACACGCCGCAAGATGCCGTTATAGGTGTAACGCGTGGTTGTATTCGTTTATTAACGCGCGATGAGTTGCAAGGTGTTATCGCCCATGAGTTCAGCCATATCTTTCACGGCGATATGCGCCTGAACTTACGTTTAGTCGCACTCTTAAACGGTATTTTATTATTGGGCTTGATCGGCGAATTTTTATTACGCAGTTCAAGCCACCGTCGCACATTTGGCTCGAGTAACTTTAGCTCCAATAAAAATAAATCACCCGCTGCGATTATGGGATTAGGCTTGGGCTTAATGATTATTGGCTACACGGGGACTTTTTTTGGCAAGCTCATTAAAGCGGCCGTTAGCCGCCAACGCGAATTCTTGGCCGATGCGTCTGCCGTAAAATTTACCCGCAATCCCGATGGTATTGGCGGCGCGTTAAAAAAATTAGGCGGTTATGTTGGCGGCTCGCAAATGGATATCGCCAATGCCTCTGAATTCAGTCATTTATTTTTTGGCGAGGGAACAGGCACCACCAATTTCTTTAATGCATTAGCCACACATCCACCTTTAGAAGAACGTATTAAAAGGATTGATCCCCATTGGGATGGTCAGTTTAAACAGATTGATGTGTACCAAGAGCATGACAATAGCCCGGCTTTCGCAAATGCTTCGCTCGAAAATACGTATATAGAAGAAGGAAGACTTGGTGAAGGTACGCAAGAGGCAGGAAAATTGAACAACGCACAAGTGTTTGCTCTTAGCAGCGCACAAGCACTGAACAGTGCTCAACAAGAATTCGCGATGCAACAAAGTTTTAATGGACCGCAAAATGCCACCGAGTTTGCGGTGTGTGTTGACCAAGCCTTTCAAGCCATTGGTCACCCCAACCAAGCTCACCTCGCCTATGCACAACAAACATTGAATCACATCAGTCCACAATTACACGATGCCGCACACAATCCCTGGGAAGCACAAGCATTAATGTTTGGTCTACTTCTGAATAAAGAAGTGAACATCCAATCTATGCAGTGGCAACTGTTGGAGCAAGTTTTTTCAGCAGCGCAAATACACTCACTAAAAACTTGGGCGCTACAAGCTTCTTTAATAGAGCCACATCTACGCTTGCCGCTCTTAGACATTAGCTTGCCCGCTCTAAAACTTTTATCATCACAGCAATATCATCTTTTCAAAACGGCGATGGCCGGTATGATTCGCGCCAATAGCCACACGGATTTAATAGAGTGGTCATTCTTTCGTATCATCACTCACAATTTAGAACCACAAAAAGCACCTCACGGTTTGGTGGATTTGGCGCAATTAAAAAATGAAGCTTGCACACTCCTTTCTATTATTGCTTATGCAGGAGCAAACTCGCTTGAAAATGCGCAAGCTGCATTCACTAGCAGCAAGACCATTCTCGGTTTTGATGACGCAACATTAATGAATGAATCAGACTACAGTTTGATGAATTTAGATTTAGCCATTACCCGCTTGAATTGCCTTAAGCCGTTACAAAAACCCAGACTACTAAAAGCCATGAGCCAATGCGTGTTGGCCGATCAAAATGTAACTGTGCTAGAGACCGAACTTTTTCGCGCCCTAGCCGACACGCTGGATTGCCCAGTACCGCCCCTGATTGTCGCGAATCAATAGCCCCGATAGTTTTTTGATCTCACGCAACGCGAAAGCTACAACTTACTAGCCCCGAGCGGTTATAATGCGCGCCGTTTTGTAAACTCATACACCCTTCGTTTTATACCCACATCGCCAACCACTCTTGAGGTGAATTACTGTGCAACCAGATCAAGTAACCCAATTGCGTCAATTGGAAAGCCAACTGGCCGCTGAATACCAAACCATTCTCAGCAAAAAATTGAACCTCGATTTAACGCGCGGTAAGCCATCGTCAGACCAATTGGATCTGTCTGATGCACTCGACGGCATTCTCAAGGGCAACTATATCGCCGCTGACGGCACCGACACCCGCAACTACGGCGGTCTTGACGGCCTTCCCGAAGCCAAACAACTAGGTGCTAACATCATGGGCGTGGATGCAGCTAACGTACTTGTTGGTGGCAGCAGCAGCTTGACCCTGATGTTCCAAGTGGCATCTACCGCTTATCTCTTCGGCTTGAAAGATGCCGCTAGCGCATGGAAAAACGAAGGTGAAGTGAAATTCCTTTGCCCAGTTCCCGGCTATGACCGCCACTTCACCATTTGCGAACAACTCGGTATCAAAATGGTGACTGTGCCCATGACTTCAACCGGCCCAGATATGGATGCAGTTGAAGCTGCCATCAAAGCGGATAGCTCCATCAAAGGCCTGTGGTGTGTGCCCAAGTATTCCAACCCAACAGGCGTGGTGTACAGCGACGAGACCGTTGACCGTATCGCCAAGCTCGGCAAAATCGCCAGCACCAACTTCCGTGTATTCTGGGACAACGCCTACTCAGTTCACGACTTAATCGACAACGCACCTCAGCTTTCAAGCATTCAAGAAGCTACTCGTCGCAACGGTACTGAAGACTCCGTGATTCAATTCGCCTCAACCTCCAAAATCACCCAAGCGGGCGCAGGCGTGGCTTTCGTAGCCGCTAGCGCAGCTAACTTGGCAGGCTTCAAAAAAGCACTGGGCGCACAAACCATTGGGCCAGACAAAGTTAACCAAATTCGCCACACCCGTTTCTTGCCAGACCGCGGTGCGCTTATGGCCCATATGCAAAAGCACGCCGCATTGCTTAACCCACGCTTTGAGGCTGTTCTGTCGGCGTTGGCAAGCGCCTTTGAAGGCACAGATTTGGGCGCATGGGAAAAGCCCGTAGGCGGATACTTTGTATCTTTTGATACCCGCAAAAACTGCGCGAAAGAAACCGTGCGCTTGGCAGCCGAAGCGGGTGTTAAGTTGACCCCAGCCGGCGCAACCTACCCCTATGGTAAAGACCCCGAGGACCGCAATATTCGCATCGCGCCTTCAGTGCCAACCGTGCCAGAAGTGGTTGAAGCCATGGAAGTGTTTGTTACTTGCGTGAAGCTGGCATCCGTTAGACAACAACTTGCTGCACTTGCATAGATAACTGCTTCGCTTTAAAAAGGCCTCTCGGTAATGTCACCCAGAGGCCTTTTTTATTTTTGCAGACTGACTAGACCACCTGACTCACAAGATCTGAGAATTCTCCTAAAAAGAACTCAAGAACACTGTTGATAACCAAATCATCTATTTTTTTAACATTTGCGAGCAAAACTTTCCTACGCGCACTCAATTCCGTTCTTATACTTCAAGAGTAAAGGTTAAATACCTTTTAACACCTCATTAAAAATGATGTTCACTTTTTGGAGTGCTGAATTATGGGTGTCGCAAGAAACATAGAAAAATATTTAAATCACAACAACATCGAATATTCATTGCTTGAACATGCTTATGCAGAAGGCTCATTCAATACTGCACGCGTTGCCAATATCGATAACCACTGTCTCGCTAAAGGCGTCTTACTGCGCGATGAGGACTTTCACTACACACTCTGTGTACTCCCCTCCAGCCATAAAATATTGCGCCACACCCTCAATCAGATATTTGATCGACATATGCATTTGGTTGAAGAGGATGAGTTAGTGCAATTTTTTAAAGATTGTGAGGCCGGTGCAGTGCCTGTTATTGGTAAAGCTTATGGCATTGACGTTATTTGGGACGACGATTTGATGGAGAACGATATTATTTATATGGAAGCCGGAGACCATCGACATTTAATCAGTATTAAACAATCCGAATTCTTCAAACTTATGCAAAACACCTTACACGATCATTTTAGCGCAAGCCGCAATCGCCACTATCAAGTACCGGTTCACGTTCGCCATACTTACGACTCACTTTAACCACCAGCACATCACAAGGATGTGTTGATCAACTAACTCCCTCATCCATAAACTTATTCTTCTCTCCTATTACCATCCTCTTAAACTAGCCAAATAAATCCAACTGATAAAAAGGTTGGTCCTCACGTAAATCTACAAACCGCACACCAACACCCAACAATCGCACCGGTGACTCTTTGCGAATATAAGCATCGCGACACAATTGCTGATACTCGGCGGCCACTAAACGGGAGCCACTCCGCTCGATAGTGGTTTGACTAAAATCGGCAAACTTAATTTTGACAAAAATCTTTACTACCAGATAATCATCATCCAAACGCCGCAGGCGACCTGCTAATTGCTGTAGCAATTCAGGCAAGCGACTTAAACAGCTGGCAAGGTTAGGTAAATCTTGCGGAAAGGTATGCTCAACACTTAATGATTTTCGCCTGCGCGAAGCGGTAACTTCACGATCATCTATACCGCGACACAACTCAAATAAGCGCAAGCCTAACTGCCCGAAACGCTGTTTTAACTCGAAAATACTAAAGCGGCGCAAGTCGGCACAGGTCTTTACATTAACCTCAGCTAAACGAGCCGCAGTAGCTTTACCAACACCAAATATTTTATTCACGGGCAACTGCAACACAAAACTATCCACTGCTTTAGGCGTAATCACAAATAAACCATTAGGCTTGTTCCAATCGCTTGCGATCTTGGCCAAAAACTTATTAGGCGCTACGCCTGCTGAAATGGTCAAACGCAGCTCATCATGAATACGCGCTCGAATTTGCTCTGCAATACGCGTAGCACTGCCAGCACAACAGTCACTGTTGCTAACATCCAAATAAGCTTCATCTAGCGATAACGGCTCCACCAACTCGGTGTATTCATAAAAAATATGCCGCATAGCAACTGAGGCCTCTTTGTAAGCCTCCATACGATGTGGAAGTATCAATAAATCCGGACACAGCTTTTTTGCCATTGCAGAAGACATCGCAGAGTGCACACCAAAATATCGCGCTTCGTAATTACAGGTAGAAATAACACCGCGCTCATCCGAATTCCCACCTACGGCAATTGGACGTGAACGCAAAGAGGGATCATCGCGCATTTCAACTGCAGCAAAAAAACAATCCGCATCGCAATGAATGATTTTTTTCACACCAAAATATTCCAAAATAAAATTAACAATTCAAATACTGTATATCCATACAATAAAACTATCAATATATCTTTTTCAATCATTCGCGAGATAAAACATTGCGCAATAAATTTATTGGTAAACACTTTTAACAGCGATGACGAAGAGGATTTACTAAAACCCCCAATCAACATTTTAAAGAGCTGTCATTAAGGTCAATAGAAGAGCCCCAAAACGAATTTCAAAAATTTAGAAACAGGATTAAAGACACCTTAAAGAGTTTGAATTGATCCTCTCAAAAACCCTATCAAGGTCATTAAGCGGTTTCAAACAACCCCATTCAGAGCAAATTGGATAGGAAAAATTTAAGTTTAAAATTAATTTTTAAATCGCCTCAATAGTTAGAAAATCAAAAAAAATCGTGTTTAAAAACTCATAAGCGGTTTAATTTGGACTTTTTGACAAAAAAAATGCATTTTTTTGCTAAAAACGCATTAAAAAACTTGAATTTTTTCAATAAAGTTTTAACGTATACATGTTGTAACTTTTTATCCATTTTTCGTCTAATCGAATACTTACAGGAAGCACACACTATGGCTGCACGTAAACAAACTGCCGTTAATCCAGTTGCGGGTTTAGAACAACAACTCGCTGCCCTTAAAGCTCAATTGGCAAAGGCTCGCGCTGCTCAAGCTGCTGATGCTCAAAAAGCAATTGCTGGCCTTGTAAAAGAAGCTGCTAAAGCTGGCGCGGCTCTTAAAGCTGCACAAAGCAAATTGGCTGCTGCTGCTAAAAAGAAAACTCCTGCTGCCGCTAAAGCTGTAGCTGCTGCTAAAGCTGATGTTGCTGCCGCTAAGAAAGCTGCTGATGCAGCAAAAGCCGCCGTTGCTTCTGCTAAGAAAGAAGTTGCTGCTATTAAAGCTGCTAACAAGTTAGCTGCTGCACACGACAAAGCTGTTGCTAAAGCCGAAGCCGCTGTAGCTAAGCGCTCGAAAGCTGCTGCTAAGAAAGCTGCTGCAAAAAGCAAAGTTGCCGCTAAGAAAGCTGCTGTAAAAGCTAAATTGGCTGCCAAGAAAGCTGCTGTAAAAGCTAAAGCTGCTGCCAAGAAGCAAGCACTGAAAGCTAAAGTTGCTGCTAAAAAAGCTGCCGCCAAAAAGAAAGCTGCTGATAAAAAAGCTTCTTTACGCGCTAAGGCTGCCGCTAAAAAAGCAGCATTGAAAGCTAAAGCAGCTGCGAAGAAAACTGCTGCTGCCGCTAAGAAAGCTGCAGCTAAACCAGCTGCCAAAAAAGCTGTAGCTAAAAAAGCTCCTGCTGCTAAGAAAGCTGTAGCTAAAAAAGCACCAGCCGCTAAGAAAGCACCAGCTGCCAAGAAAGCAGTTGTAGCAAAGAAAGCTCCAGCCGCTAAAAAAGCACCGGCTGCTAAAAAAGCACCAGCTGCTAAACCAGCAGCAAAGCGTGGCCGTAAGCCAAAAGCAGCAGTAGCAACTCCAGCTGCTTAATTTGAGCTTGATAGTGCCTATGTAATTTTAGGTCAGATATAGAGCTCAAATAAAAAGGGGTGCCAAACGGCACCCCTTTTTATTTTCTGTGAGAACTTACAAATTAGCCACCAACGATCTCTTCACTGCCAATTTGCGCATAAACATACGCATACAAGAGCAGTCGCTTATCTTCTTCCGGCTCAATAAACTCAACACCATACGCAATTGCGCCGTTAGGGGTTTGCGGATCAACATCACCGCGGGACCGAATAATTGCCTCCAGCGTTAATTCGCGAACAATATTTGCAACATCCACGCTCATAGCAATCTGAATCTTATTACCTATATCACCAAACGCTGACATAGATTCAATACGCGCACCCGTTACACTTACATCTACCACACTGGCCAAAATTGTTTTATCGCTAATGATCGTTAAATTCGAAACCTCAACCGGCCGATCTATAGCAACCCGAGTGGCGCCCCGAATCCCTTTAAAGCTCACATTGTCAGGGTAGCTAATATGAAGTATGGGATAGGGGTCTGCAGTTTGTGTTTCAACAACACTTGCAAATATGCCTATCCCATTATCAACCATTAAGCGCGCCACAACTTTTTGACCCGTACGAAAACGCACCAACTTACCCGCAAGCTTAGGCACAGACAAAAGAATACTTCGACCTGGTAAACAACCAATTAGCCGGCAGGAGAATCGCTCTGGCTGCCCAGCACTGTTGCTAGTTTGCAACTGCAGAGGGTAACCATAAATCAACTTCATATCTTCAAATTTCATAGGCCAAGAAACCGAGTGAAATATTAAGTGGAATAGAATTTATTAGAAAGTGTAGCAGTCTTATTTGTTTTTTTTACAGAGATGCAAAATACAGACTAAAGCAATGTGAAAGTTGAGCGCTCAAATATGATTTTTATTAGTTATAGGCATCTTGCGGTAGTACAGATTCGTCGGCTAATGCCCCAAATTCAGTGTTCCATTCTAGTAGTAGCCCAGCCAATGCCTGTGCCTGCTCATGAAGTGCACTCAACTCCTGAAGAGTCTCTTTAGTACCAGTATAGAGCTTTACTTGGCGATGCTTGTTAGCTAATGAATGCTGCAGATGTTGCGATCTATAAACCTCCAACTTCCAACGCAGGTTATGTACTGTGTTGCGATAGTAGGCAAGTTTGGTCTGGATAGTAATAGGTCGAGTTGAGCTAATGTCACCAAAGATAGAGGCATCAGTTGCCAACACTATTGATTCACGGCAACTAGACTCAGCCAATACGGTTGCAGTGCGCGGCTGCCCCATTAATTGAGCCAAATCACCAAACACTTCGCCTGGCGTTACATAGTTAATTAACTCACCCTTCAAGGGATCATCGACATAAACGGCTAAGCGGCCCTTTAACAAAAAAAACAACCACGGATCAGAATCACCACGCTGTAGAACAATTTCACCCGGTAAATAAGTCACTATTCGTGATGCCTGCAATAACAGTTCAAACTGCCACGCATCCTGCTGCTTAACTAGCTTGAAAAATGGAATGCCAGACAAGAGCTGCTCAACATAATCGCGAGACAGCTTAGACAGCAGTTTTATTTCCATGTGGAGCCCTAGAATACAAATTGAGATAAGTGAACATTAGGTCATTCTGACAAAAAAACCAGACACTAAACAGCCAGTTTTCAAATTTAAAGTTTTATTTTTGCTCTATACTATAAATCCAGACTTCTGTCAGCGGATTGGGCTGCATAAAAGAGCCTATGACCAAGTTTATATATTATACTTGAAGCCAGCTGGGCATATGCTTAAACGGACTTTTGACTAAATCAGACCACTACCTATAAATAGAATGAGAGTATTTACGCCATGCGATTAAAATCTATAACCAAGCTTTGCATAAGCTTTTTACTTGCTAGTTTCTGCTCATTAACCTTCGCTGCTGAACCTATGCTAAACGGCATGGCAGTCCATGTTGACCTAGGTAAAGAGCAATTTATTGGTGCACTCTATTCCACACCACTCAGCGATAATGCAGACAAACTTTTAGCCAATACCCAACCCATGCGCATGGTATTAAAAATTGTTTCGCCTGACGGCGTAACCACGCGCCGCTTCAGCCGTTGGTGGATTGAGGGCATGGCCATTAACAATTCTGCAGCCCTCTTAACAGAACAAGCGGATAACATGGTTAAGTTTGACGGACTTTTTAAAGGCCGCTTCGCTCCCAATGATACCGTCGCCTTTATTTCTGAGCCGGGAAAAGGTGTAAATATCACCATTAATGATGTATTACTAGGAAATATTGCAAACGATAAATTCTTTAGTATGTTGTTAAGAACCTGGATTGGCAAAGTGCCACTCTCATCTGACTACAAAGATGGGATACTTAAAAATGGCAACGTGAGCGCCGAACTCAAAGGTCGCTTTGATAAAATTAAACCTAGCAAAGAACGCACTACCGAAGTGGCAGGCTGGAGCAAAATTAAATCTGCTGCTGACTTAGCCGCAGAGAAAGAGAAGGAAGCTAAAGAGGCTGCAGCTAAGTCTTCCAGCTCATCGTCTGTCGATAGCGCCAAACAATTAGCTGCTCAAAAGGCAGAACAAGCTAAAGCTGAAGCCGCTAAACTTGCTGCACAAAAAGCTGCAACACCTGCGGTTGCAGCAGCCACGAATGATGATGACGATGAAAAACCAGCGCTTACTGCACAAACGCTCTTGGCACGCCAATTTTATGTTTCTGATCAGCTCAAAAAAGTTTACGCCAATGTACGCTATCCCAAGAAGGCTCTTGAAAAAGGGCAAACGGGTAGTGTGCGCCTTACCATAGTGATTAATCGCCAAGGTAACATTGTAAGCACCAATATTGCGCAAGCATCTGAGTTTGAAGTACTCAATGAAGCTGCGCTTGAAGCCGTTAGCAAAACAACCTTTACGGCTATACCGGATGCAATCACCGGCTCAACATTTGAGTTTAATGCTCCTTTGCGCTTCACCTTGCAACAAAAATAATTCTTAATCGCTAAAAACTAAAAAAGCCACTTTTGTGGCTTTTTTAGTTTTTGTGGTATTTGTTACTTGTGAGATAGGCTTTAGCAATATCAACCCAAGGCAACCAAGCGCATCTTAATGATTTTTTCAATATCATTTTTCTCAAGGGTGGAGTGAGACTCTAAACGATTTAGATGTATGCGATGTAAATGCAAGCAAGGGGTAGATGCATCCAACTCACGCAAATCGCCTTTCATTAACACCGGCAAAAATGGTTTTTCCGGTGGGCACTGCTGCTGCACAACACGCAAACCCATTTGCAAAGGTACAGTGCGGAATTTCACCGTACCGTTCTTAAAAGGAATGCGTAGAAACAAAGCTGGTTTATCTTTGAGAATACCTGGCAGAATTTCCATACCTGTTGCAGTGACAGCATTTTCAGGAATACCGTTAAAGGTATCGTGATGCGCGTAAGGGTTAGGTAATATCACCAGTTTGCGGGCTTCTTCGCGCGGAAAAAAGATATTGTAATTGGTATACAGCTGCTCAACAGAACTTGAGAATACGCAGAGTTTATTCTCAAACCCCATTACAAAATCAATGGCGCGCTGGCGCTGATTAAACGCTGTTATATCCCAGACTAAATCATTATTCCGTTCTGCTTGCGTCACGCTGCGGCCTCAAGTCAATTGTCGGTAACATATTCATTTGTGAGCGTTCAACTCATCAGTGTTCACGCGTTGCTCTAAACACAACATCGGGATGACGCTCTTGCGTTAAGGACAAATTAACGCGTGATGGCGCAAGGTAAGTCAAGTGACCACCACCGTCCAACGCAAGATTCTCAGTGCACTTACGCTTAAACTCTTCGAGCTTTTTCGAGTCATCGCAATCACACCAACGCGCCGTAGTGACATTAACCGGCTCGTATACAGCCTCTACTTTGTATTCATCTTTCAAGCGATAAGCAACCACTTCAAATTGCAGTACACCTACAGCACCTACAACAATATCATTATTGCTCATAGGAAAGAAAACTTGCGTTGAACCCTCTTCCGAAAGCTGCTGCAAACCTTTCTGTAATTGCTTCATTTTCAATGGATCTTTTAAGCGAATACGACGAAATAATTCTGGTGCAAAGTGAGGAATACCCGTGAACTTTAAATCTTCGCCTTCGGTAAAGGTATCGCCAATCTGAATAGTGCCGTGATTGTGCAAGCCGATAATATCGCCCGCGAGTGCTTCTTCTACCGCGCTGCGATCGCCCGCCATAAAAGTTACCGCATCGGCAATTCTAATTTCTTTGCCAATACGCACATGTTTCATTTTCATGCCTTGCTGGTAAACACCGGAACAAACACGCATAAAGGCAATGCGATCGCGATGCTTAGGATCCATATTGGCTTGAATTTTAAAAATAAAACCACTGAATTTTTCTTCGTTGGCTTCAACTACACGCTCGTTAGATTCGCGGCTACGCGGCGTTGGAGCCCACTCCACAAAACCATCCAACATTTCGCGCACACCAAAGTTACCGAGCGCAGTGCCAAAAAATACCGGCGTCATACGACCCGCCAAATATTCTTCCAAATTAAATTGATTGGTTGCGCCACGTACAAAATCAATTTCTTCGCGAATATCCGCCGCGTAAAAACCTAACAACTTAGTCGCTTCTTCGCTATCCAAACCTTTGATTTGCACATCGTCGGGAATGGTATGACCTTGGCCCGATTGATAGACATGAATAATATCAGTGTAGAAATTATAGACACCAACAAACTCTTTACCACTACCCAACGGCCAATTGATAGGAGCGGCTGCAATTTTTAAGACGTTTTCAATTTCATCCAATAATTCAACCGTATCGCGACTTTCGCGATCCATTTTGTTGATGAAGGTTAAAATCGGGGTATCGCGCAAACGGCAAACTTCCATTAGTTTAATGGTGCGATCCTCTACACCTTTTGCGCCATCGATCATCATCAACACAGAATCAACTGCTGTGAGTGTACGGTAAGTATCTTCCGAGAAATCTTCGTGGCCGGGAGTATCCAACAAATTGACAACACGACCCTTGTAGGGAAATTGCATCACCGACGAGGTCACCGAAATTCCACGCTCTTGCTCCATGGTCATCCAGTCAGATTTCGCATGGGGGCCGCGCTTACCTTTTACCGAACCCGCTAATTGAATGGCATTACCCCAGAGTAATAACTTTTCCGTTACGGTGGTTTTACCAGCATCCGGGTGAGAAATAATGGCGAAGGTACGGCGCTTGGCGAGTTCAGTTTTTAGGTTAATCATGATGATCTAAAAGGCTCAGTAATAATAAGATGCGATAAAAGGCAAGGTGCGATAAAAAGCCGGCGATTATAGCCTAGTCAGCCTTTTAGATGTTGTTGCGAGTGTTGCTGCAATTGATCTATGTGGCGACGAATCCACCACCAACCCCAAATACCAATAAGCACATTGGTAACCGCCGTAGCAATAAAAATACCCTGCATTTGCCAGAGCAGCTGACCGGTATAAGCCAAGGGTATATAGACAAACAACACCCGCGCTGCCGAGAGCGTCATAGCGGGCCAAGGACGACCCAAACCATTAAACGCAGCGTTGATTGACATAATAATGCCGTAGGCACCATAGCTGATAGGCGCAATTGCCAGATAACTAGCGGCGATCGCAACTACTTCAGCGTGCCCACCAAACAAGCTTGCAATAGTGCCGCCCAAAAACCATAGCGCAATCGCCAACACCAAACCTAAAACTAAACTGAAACGAGTTAAGACATTCACGGCCTCACTTAAACGCGCGTATTTTCCTGCGCCACTGTTTTGACCAAAGAAAGGCCCAATTACACCGGAGAGCGCATAAAACACAATTAACATCAGCGGTTCTATGCGCATAGCAATTCCTAATCCAGCGACGGCATCAGTACCATAAGCTGCCATCATTTTAACCACTATGGCGCTGGCCACCGGAATGATGACATTAGCGCACATAGCTGGTACACCGACATAAAAAATGATTTTCCAAGAAACGAAAACAGGCAGCCAACCAGCAAAGGGATTAATCAATAAGTTCACTCGCCAGCGCAAAATCACCAAGGCAATTACCAACATACATAAGCGCGTAATCAAGGTTGCTATAGCCGCACCTTGCAGACCTAGCGCAGGAATAATGCCGTAGCCAAAAATACAAAGCGGGGCGAGCAAGGCGTTAAATAGAGCTGCCCCGCTCATGAGATAGCCTTGAATCTGACTCATCCCCATAGCCCTTAAGGCAGCAAGACTGACCATGGGCACCAAAAGACAAGGCGCGCTGAAATACCAAATAGACATGTAGGAACGGATTAAGGGGATAAGCTCTGGCGTTGCACCCATCGCTAAAAATAAGGGCTCTAGCGTGAGCCACCCCAGCACACAAACAGCAACCGATAGAATAAACGTGAGACTCATGGCATCGGTCGCAAGCCGCTGGGCTTTGTGCTCATCGCCCTCGCCAATAGCGCGCGCAATAGCGGATGAAGTACCCGCACCCAAACCAATGCCAACGCTGGTAAGCACCATAACCACCGGGAAGGTAAAGCTGAATGCCGCGAGAGCCTCGCGGCCGAGATGGGCGATATAAAAGGCTTCTATCGCATTCATCGACATGGTGGCTAATAGCCCCCACACCATGGGCACCGCCATGGTTTTGAGATGCATCGCTACGCCACCTTCAGTAAGAGTGGCTTGAAGAGGTTTATTCATGCAAACAAGCTAATTGAGAATTAATCGCAAGTATACCCAGTTTTTTCACCGCCAATAAACCTTCACCGCTAAAGCTTCACCATAAATAAAAGCCCTCATAAGCTGTGCTTATGAGGGCTTCAGACAAGCGGCCAGGGTTAATTAGCGTTTGGCATCTATAGCAGCATCCACTTCTTTTTGCGTCATGATGTGGGGTTTAGGTTCAGCGGTATCAGTCGTTTTAAGTAAATCATTGGAATTGATACCCGTACCACCATTGCTCAGCGCATCCGCCACCGCTTTTTTCAGTACTATGATCGCAATCCTGCGGTTGATAGGTGCATCGGGGGCGTCGGGCACCAAGGGCGCAGCCGAACCCATGCCTTGCACTGTGGCAACTTTGCCATCGGGGAAGCCACCTTGTATCAAAGCGCGGCGCGCTGAGTTGGCACGGTCTGCCGACAGCTCCCAGTTGGTATAAGTTGCTCCCGCACCATAGGCGGTTGCATCCGTATGCCCAGTCACGCTTATTTTGTTTTGTACTTTATCTAACAATGGCGCTAAAGATTTCAACACATCTTCAATGTAGGGTTTCATGCGCGCACTGCCCACATCAAAACCTGGGCGTTGATCTTTATCTACAATTTGAATACGCAAACCTAGGGCGGTAAGGTCAATAAGAATTTGATCTTTCATCTGCTGAAAGATGGGATCATTGTTAATTTCTTCTTGAACCTGAGCCTGCAACTCCTCTAACTGCTCTTTTTCAACGCGCTCCAACTCTTTTTTCAACTTCGCTTCAGAGATTTGCTCTGCGGTTTGGGGCTGTGTGTTTTCTTCTGAGTTAACCTGATCGCTCTTTTGCTCATCTTGCGGCTCTTTCGAGTGCGCCTCGGGCTGAGGTTGATCCATCTGAATAAGACCAGGGCTAGCACCACCCTCACCTATCGCATACTCACTACCGGGATCATTAAAATAGCCTGAAATCGCTTTTTGCTCTTCTTTAGAGGTGCTACCTAAAAGCCACATAAGCATAAAAAACGCCATCATCGCCGTCATAAAGTCGGCCAAAGCCACTTTCCAGCCACCGCCGTGATGGCCGTGACCGTGGGACTTTTTCTTAATAATAATGATCGATTGGGTACCCTTCTCCATGTCCAGCTACCCTTATTTTTTAGCTCGATATTGCTCTTCCAGCTCTTTAAAGCTTGGGCGAACACTGTGATATAGCACTTTGCGCCCGAATTCGACCGCGATTTGAGGGGGAACACCATTCATAGATGCTACTAAACAGGCCTTAATACAATTGTAGAAATGCGCCTCATCGCGATTTTTATGGCTGAGATATTGCCCAAAGGGACCAATAAAACCGTAAGCGAATAAAATACCTAAAAGTGTACCGACCAGAGCAGCTGCAACGTGGTGACCTAAGACATCGGGCGGGCCGCCAAGGCTACCCATGGTAATTACAATACCCAATACCGCCGCCACAATACCAAAACCGGGCAAACCATCCGCCGCGCCTGTGATTGCAGCAGGAACCAGTGCCTGCTCTTGATGATGCCCATCCAACTCTTGATCGATAAGCGCTTCCAGCTCATGGGGCGCCATATTACCCGCTACCATGATGCGCAAATAATCGCAGATAAACTCGACAGCATGATGATCTTTAAGAATGGAAGGATAATTAGAAAAAATCGGGCTAGCTTCCGGCTCCTCAATATCGCCCTCAATAGCCATTAGGCCTTCGCGGCGAGTTTTATTAAAAATATCGTACAGGAGAGTCAACAAATCCAAGTAGAGCGCTTTTTTATATTTTGAGGGAGTCATAAGAGCCCCCGCCGATTTAACCACCCCAATACTAACCGAGAGCGGGTTACCAATAATCATTGCGCCTAGTGAGGCGCCGCAGATAATTAACACTTCTAATGGCTGAAATAAAGCCATTACCTTGCCACCCGCCAAAACAAACCCGGTGAGCATACAACCAAAAATGACAACGATCCCGATAATAATATTCACGCAAAACTCCCCTCTTTGATCTTTCTAGCGCGCAATCCGCTTTGAGTATAGGTTGTATCGCTTGAGGTTCAAGGCAAAAAACTCCGCGAATAAAAATGGCACCTAATAACACATTAAACGCTGCAATAATCGTCTGTATTTTCACCAATCCGAATAGCATTTAAGCAATCACATCCAGACAAGAGACTTTATCCAAAATAAATTTTATAGTGCTGCACCTATCGCCAGCAAACACCACGCCAAAGCACCCAGCAGAGACAAAGGCAGGCTTATGAAAATTAATGAATTGACTCCAGAACTGCAAACCCAGCTTGAAGCCGCTGTACTCAAGCGTTTAATTGCGCATTTGGATACACGTAGCGATGTGCAAAATATCGATTTAATGAATTTGGCAGGTTTTTGCCGCAACTGTTTAAGCAAATGGTATGTGGGCGCGGCGCAAGAACACAATATTACGCTCGACTATGAAGATGCCCGTGAACGTATTTATGGCATGCCCTACGAGGATTGGAAACAAGAGCATCAAAAAGCAGCATCGTCCGAACAACTCGCCGCTTTTAATGCGCATAAAGAGTGATGCCAAGATTACTGTTAAATAATTTTTGAAGATTCAATCGTAATAACACCAGCCGCAGCCAGTGAAATTAAACTATCACTGACGGCTGGGTTCACAAGCTCAATATCGTTAACATTAGCAGCAACTACGTTAACCCAGCAATTGCGCCCGCGATGTTTTGCTAAGTAGAGCGCGCGATCTGCCGTATCTATGACTTGCTCCCACGTCATAGCCGTCGGTTGTGTGACATAAAATGGATAGGCTGCCATACCAATAGAACACGTCTTAGTGATTTTTTGGCCATTGCCAAGATCAAATTCAAACTGTTCTACTTTTTGGCGAATGCGCTCTGCCAACTCCGGTACTTCGCTACGTGTGCAGTAACGCACCACAATTAAAAACTCTTCGCCGCCCCAACGCACCAAATAATCTGATTCGCGCAGAGTGCTTTTTAAAAGATGACTCAATTGTTCCAACAATTTATCACCCGCACTGTGACCATAGACATCATTTACTGATTTAAAAAAATCTATATCAAGCAACATAAACATTAAATCTTGTTCATTTGGCACAGCGAGTTTTAATCCATGACCAGTTTTAGTCTTCAACCAATCGTGATAGATGCGCTCAACAATCGCAATGTCTGCCACAATAGACTGATTCAAAAAGCGGCGATTATTTAAACCTGTAAGAGGATCAGTAAGACTCGCCTCCTCTAGTTTCTCGTAAGCAACTTCTAAATCTTGCTGTGCCTGTTTTAACACAGCATTACTGGTATTTAATTCTGCTGTGCGCTCAGCGACTTTTTTATCCAAATTGCGCATTACATCGTGCAGCTGTAAGTGCGTGGCCACTCGCACCATTAACACCTCTTTGGCGATAGGCTTAACCATAAAATCATTTGCTCCTGCCTCAAAACCCATCACCAAATCATTCATCTGACTGCGCGCAGTTAACAAAATAATAGGTAACTCATGGGCAGGATATTTTTCCCGTAACACCTTACACGCCTCATAACCAGAAATACGCGGCATCATAATATCCAACAAGACTAAATCGACACGCTCAGAGACTACAATTTGAAACGCCTCTTCGGCACAGTCAGCTTCAAGAATACGATAGCCATCAACCGTTAAAAAATTGGCAATCACTCTGCGGTTAATTAAATCATCATCCACAATCAAAATAGTATTTTTATCGCGGATATCACTCTGATCCACTACATCATTAGCGACATAAGTTTCCGCCTTCACCGTTGCGTGAAATGTACTGTGCTTTTCGCTATTGTTTTTAGGTAAATCGTAACTGGTTGGTAACGTGAAATAAAACGTTGAGCCTATACCCAATACAGATTCCACACGAATGCTGCCACCATGCAATTCTATTAATTGTTTAGTGACCGATAAGCCCAAGCCAGCCCCACCTTGAGCACGATCAATTCCACCCTCTAGCTGTGTAAAACTTTCAAAAATATCATTGATGCGATCTGCCGGAATCCCCGTGCCAGTATCACCCACTTCAATTTGTAAAAAATCATCTACTACATTTGCAGAAACATTAATTACACCGTGATCAGTAAACTTAATCGCATTGCCAATCAGGTTGTGTAATATCTGCATTACCCGATCCTCATCGGCATAGGCTGAGGGCAAATATTTAGGAATATTATTGGCAAAAATAACGGCTTTACTGGCAACCAAAGGTTTTGAGAGTGTAAATACAATATCTACCAACACGCGAATATCAATCGATTTTTTATTGAGCGTGATACCCTTATTCTTTAATTGCGAAAAATCTAAAATATCGTTCACCAGGCTCGCCAAACGTTTTCCGCTATCGGCAATTAAAGAAAGATGGTATTTCATTTTGGGCGATACATCGCCCGCCACGCCATCGCGCAATGATTCTGCCAAACCGATGATACCGTTGAGCGGTGTGCGCAATTCATGTGAAGTATTTGCTAAAAACTCATCTTTTAATTTATCAATTTGAGTTAAACGCTTAACTACCACCCGCTCCTGCTCCAACTTTTCAGCTTGGAATGAGAGCTTCAAACGCTGCACATGTACAATCCAATAGATTAAACCCGAAACAAGCAAACCATAAACTAAATAAGCCCACCAAGTACGCCAATGGGGCGGCAATACATGAATCTGCAACGTGGCTGGGTATAAACCCCAGACGCCATCATTATTCGCGCCTTTTACTTCGAAAATATAGGTTCCCGGATTCAAATTGGTATAGGTTGCAGAACGCTTGGTGCCTACAAAATTCCAATTATCTTCAAACCCTAAGAGCCTATAGGCATATTGATTATCCTCAGCGTGATGAAAGCTAAGCGCCGCAAAATTCAGCGTAAACACCACATCTTTGTGCGTGAGTGTAATACTAGAGGTTGATTCAATAGCTTTACTCAGTGGTGAATTGGGACCATTAATATCAACCGTTTTATTGCCAATTTCTAATTTGGTCAGTACCACATTCGGCGCATAGGAGTTACTTTTGATATGCTCAGATTTAAACAGGGTAAAGCCTTTGCTATTACCCATTAAGACCTCACCCCTTTGAGTCAGCAGCGCGGCATTGCGATTATATAAATTGTCCGCCAAACCATGGTGTTTATCGAAATTGCGAAACGTGCGTTTGTCTACATCAAATTGTGAAATGCCTTTTTGAGTTCCCAGCCAGAGATTACCTTTTTCGTCTTCGGTAATACCGCCTACTACATTATCGGCTAAACCATCCTCAGTCGTGTAGGCCGTAAATTTCCCAGAGGAACGATCAAACAAATTGAGGCCACCACCTTCAGTGCCCACCCATAAATTTCCGCGTTTATCTTCATAAAGGACAAGTACAAAATCAGCACTAATGCTATTCTCATCGGTTGCGCTATGCCTAAAACGTGTAAATATTTTTTTAGCTCGATCAAATAAATATAATCCGTGGCTCGCTCCCAGCCACAGATTGTGCTGCTTATCCTCGTACACTACTTTTGAATAGAGCATCTTTTCGCCATCTAACAATTCCGACGAAGGTAAAAAATACTCAAACTTTTGTGTGTTTTTATCAAAACTATTTAAGCCTTCTTCGGTAGCTATCCAAAGTTTTTGTTGGCGATCTTCAATCACAGACCAGACTTCACGGCCCCGTAAACTATTGGGGTTACCGGAATCAGGCAAATAATGTGTGAACTCTAGAGTTTTTGTATTCAGTAGATTTAAACCACCAGACCAAATACCTAACCAAAGATTGCGATCACTGGATTTCGCGATAGACAAAATAGTGCTGCCACTTAACCCTTTACCGCGTTGAGAATCTTGTGTGAAACGGGTGATTTTATTGGTGTCTCGGTTAACGTAATTCAATCCATAACCTGTGCCAACCCAAAGATGACCAAATTCATCTTCTGCAACAGAAGAAACACCACCATCGGTAATACTATTGATGTTATTTGAACTGTAACTGGCGTTATTAAATGCCGAAGCTTGGCGATCAACCATATCAATACCGGAAGGGAAATAACCCACCCAAATATCACCAGCGCGATCCTCAAAAATTTCATTAACAACATAATTACCAGGGCTTGCTGAATCCAGATCATTGTATGCATAGCGATAAAAATAATCGCTCTGCGCGGGACGAAAGTGTACGTGACTTCCATCACCCACCCAAAGATTGGAATTGCGATCCAACAACATAGACCAAACCGTTGCGCCCTTCTCTGACAGATCATGATTGATCTTCATAAATTCGCGCTTGCGAGAATCAAACGTATAAAGCCCGTCACCGTAGGTGGCTGCCATCACATTATTATTGTTATCAACATACAGGCGGCGAGTGTCGTTAAAACCGTGCGCGTTGGGCGAATTGGGATCTCGCTTGAAATGCTCGAATTGATGCGTAACAGGATCATATCGGCTCACACCGTGAGCTTGATATGCAATCCACAGGTTACCGTTTTGATCATCCACCACTGACCAGACAACTTGACTCGACTCATCGTTGGTTTTTATTGACGAATCTTCCACTTTTTCGGCAACAGATTTTTGTCGATCGAAATTAAACAATCCGCCACGTGTGCCTAGCCAGATTTTTCCTTTGCGATCTTCATGTATCCAGGTTACGTCGTTGGTACTCGCATCAGGTGATACTTTGAAACTTTTAAATCTGTGCTGACGTGCATCGAAAAGATTAATACCATTGCGCGTTGCAACCCACATATTGCCATCGCGTGCCAACATGATACGGTTAACATAACTGTGGCTAAGACTGTCAGGGTCTTTGTCATCATGGCGAAAAATAGTGATGCCATACCCATCATAGCGGGCCAATCCATTGGCCCCACCAAACCACATAAAACCTTGGGTATCTTGTGAAATGCTATTGATGTAACCGATAGCAGCAATTTGGGTGGGAAGAATATGTTTGAAACTAAGGCGAGGAGCGTCTCGTTCGTTATCCGTTGGTTGAGCGAGTGCAGTTACGCAAACTAAAAGGAGCGACATTAATCCAAAAAAATATCGTAGAGCCAGGCCATAAGCATTTAGTCTTAGCCCAGAATTGAGATTTAACTCACCGGATTCCAACTGATCTGCTCTCCCTTAATGCGCTATTGGATTAAATTAGAAAATCATACAAACACTTTTATCATTAATGAGTAGAGCTTAGCGTTAAAACGAGCGAGTGCCCAACGCAAATACCATTATTTAATTGGTAAATTTGCGCTGGATCTACTTTTAATTAGTAATAACTTTTTTAATTGGTAATTACTTTGTAAGCGGTTACTGAATTTTTGAGGAAGTTTGGTACGTATACCATTTGGGTCTCACCATCAAAACCTATATCTGCGGTGTTTATGCCTTCTTTTTGACTATCCAGTAATACATCTAGCTTGCCGCCAAGGTGGACGTAATAAAGTAAGCCGGCCCAACAAGACACCAAGAAATCGCCCTTATTCATGGATTCAACCCCATCAATACCTTGTGCAAAACCTGATGCGATCTCCAAGCGGTTTTTCTTATTATCAATCAAGTATAAATGCGTACCCGCACCCACCACTAAATTTGAGCCAATTGCTTTCAAACCGTTTACGTTTTCAACCTTAGTGACATAATCGCTCAACACATTGCCCGCGTAACGGTGGATTTTTCCAGTTTTCATATCTGACACGAAAACAGCGCCTTTGCTATCTACGGTGACATCATTTAAAAAAACTGCGCCGGGAACAATGACTTTCTTTTCAATTTCTGCAGACTTAATGTTGATAACAACTAATTCGTCAACATCGGCGACATATAGCTTTCCATCGAAGTGCGCCATGCCCTTAGGCGCATTTAAACCCGTAACCCAATTGACATCATCCAAATCGCCGTCAAGGCCCATCTTAGCAATGCCGCCTTTACCATCTTTGGTGTTAGATTCACCATCAATTTGCGAAACCAGTAAAAAATTAGATTTGCCACTGCGATAGACCAATACCGATTCTGGAACGCTCAATCCCTCTGTGAGCCAAATCTGCTCCAAATTGGCTTGGGCATGTGCGCAGGAAATTATTGAGCAAGAACTCAATATAAAACTTAACCCTAGTGTTTTTAGACTTATCATACTGAACACCTCATTGTGTGGAACTCGCCTAGCAAAGTTTTCGTTAACAGGTTGTAGCAATGCAGGCTGAACTTACCATGAGTCTAGCTCAGCGCAAACTGCTTTACATTACCTTGCGTAATTTAATACCCTTGCGGGCATCTACTACAAGACCTGATTCTATGAAAGCCACAATTAAAGATGTAGCCAAGCTCGCTGGTGTCTCCTTCAAAACGGTATCGCGCGTTGTCAATAAAGAAGGAACTGTCGGCCAAGACCTTCAAGAAAAGGTTATGAAAGCGGTAAAGGAGCTGAATTACCAGCCCAACCTGTCTGCACGGCTACTGCGTGGCACTGCATCGTCTATTGGTTTTATTTACGATAACCCCAACAGCAACTACGTCATTGATATGCAGCGCGGCATTCTTGGAGAATGCCATCGCCAAGGCTACGAGCTGGTAATTCACCCCTGCGATGCCAAATCCAAAACCATTATTGATGAAATAATCGGTATGGTGGATCGCAGCCGCGTTGGCGGTTTGGTACTCACACCACCCGTATCAGAAATGCCTGAAGTCTTAAGCGCGCTCAATAAACGCAAACTCAAATACGTGCGAATTCTCTCTGGCGCTAACCCGCCTGACACTATTTCACCGTGTGTATTCATTGATGACCGCACTGCAGCCTATAAAATTACCCAATACCTTATTGATTTGGGCCACAAAGCCATCGCCTTTTTAGGTGGCGATGAAGCGCATAAATCCAGTACTGAGCGTATGGAAGGTTACAAAGCTGCGCTTAAAGACAACAAAATTCCCGTTGATAAGAAACTCATCGTCGGTGGAGAGTACTCGTTTGAATCCGGTGTAAAACGCACGCGTCAATTGCTCACTGGAACGAGTAAGCCCACAGCGGTTTTTGCCTGTAACGATGAGATTGCCGCAGGTACTCTGTTTGCGGCACGCATTCAAGGTGTGGAAGTACCCCAACAGTTATCGATTGTCGGCTTTGAGGATTCGCCCTTCTCCCGCCAAGCTTGGCCAAACCTGACCACCGCACAGCAGCCAATTCGTACCATCGCCCAACATGCGACATCGCTATTGATTGAGGTCATGAAGAACGGTGAAAAAAGCGTAGAGAGCGAAGGCTTTTACCCAGAACTCATTGTGCGCGATTCCACTTGCCCCGTGGCCAGCAGAAAGGGCTTGTAGGGGGAAAACCCAACCATTATTCCCAAGTCATCTAGAAAAAATTAGCTTTTTGCTTTACAAGGCCAAAAACTCAGTCCACAATGACAACGTTGTCTAATTTTACCAAAAGCAGTTAATTAGTCATTGCGGAGAACCCATGTCGTCGTCAGCCAGCCCTATCGCCAGCCTGCAACCTGAACAAACCTTGATGTTTCAAGAAGCAGCGTCTGCCTCACGTGTTATTGCGGAGCAACAAGCACTCAACCAAAGCCGCATTGAAGCAGCGGTTGCACGTTTGAAAACATTTGCGCCAACGGCGATTGTGACTTGCGCGCGTGGCAGTTCAGATCACGCGGCGACTTATGCAAAATATTTGTTTGAAACGCAATTAGGATTAGTGACGGCTTCTGCTGCACCATCGATTACGTCT
>JACCDN010103508.1_pt1 | contig 31062 bp, 26 predicted proteins | sample 7441691 | NCBI WGS metagenome assembly JACCDN01 (sample SAMN15323439, study PRJNA562643) | freshwater metagenome | isolation source: river surface water | place: USA:Blue River Watershed | collected 2017-08-16 | reverse complement strand
TCGCCTCTTGTTCCCGGGATGGAAGCTCACACACTCTCACCGAAAAAAGAGGCCACCCCGCCCGGGGACCTACAAGGGAGGGGAGGGAAAGGATGAGAAAATAGAGAAAAAGAACTCCAACGAGATGCGTTGCCTTTCGTGTACCCATTCGCTACCCTACGGCCATATGTCCGTTTCTTCTGAGGAGGTGGGTCATGTGGCGGAATTGGCTCGTATTTCGGCGAGTCCGATGGAGCGTGAGCGCTATGCGCGGGAATTGTCCGCGGTTTTGGAATATGTGACGCGTCTGCAAGCTGTGGATACGAGTGGGATTGATGATGGGGCGTTGTTTTCGGAGACGCAGGCGCCGGACAAGGACCTTTCGCGCTCCGATCTGGAGATTCGGGAGCAGCTTGTCCAGGGCTTCCCAGATCGGTTGGCGGATTTTTTACGCGTACCGAGCGTGTTCCCGCGTCGTTCATCGAATCCTTCCTAGCCTATGCCTCTTTCTGGATGGACCGTTGCCGCCCTGCAGAAGGCGCTCACGACCGGTGAAGCGTCATCGCTTGAGGTCACGCAGGCGTATCTTGAACGGATCGCCTTGGAAAATCCGCGTCTGAATGCCTATTTGACGGTACTTGACGAGCGGGCCTTGGCGTCCGCGCGCGCGGCTGATGAGCGGCGGGTGCGTGGGGAGGTAGCGAGCGTTTTGGATGGGATTCCGCTCGCGATCAAGGATAACCTGTGCTTGCAGCATACGCGGACGACGGGCGGTTCTCTGTTGTTGGAAACATACCAGGCGCCGTATACAGCGACGGCATTAAAGCGTTTGGAAGAAAGCGGCATGGTGTTCTTGGGCAAGACGAATTTGGATGAGTTTGCGATGGGCTCGTCTACCGAACGTTCGGCGTTCGGTCCCACGAAACACGCTTCGGTACCCGATCGGGTCCCGGGCGGATCTTCTGGAGGAAGTGCGACGGCCGTTGCGGCCGATCTAGCTCCGGCGGCCTTAGGGACGGACACGGGCGGTTCCATCCGCCAGCCGGCTGCCTTTTCCGGGATCGTCGGGTACAAGCCGACGTATGGGATGGTCTCGCGCTATGGCCTCATGGCGATGGCTTCCTCGTTTGACCAGATCGGGCCGATGACGAAGACGGTAGAGGATGCGGCGTTGCTGTTTCAGGCGATGCATGGCCCGGATGCCCACGATCAAACAACCACCGCGAAAGCCCCTTCGCGCTTCGTGGCGAACGCCTCCCTCGAAGGGGTTCGTATCGGCCTTCCGCGTCAAGCCTGGCAAGCTCCTGGGATCCAACCCGAAGTGCGCTTCGCGACCGAGCAGGCGATCGATGCGTTACGTAGCCTCGGCGCCGACATCCAGGAAGTCGATCTTCCGTATGCGGATGAGGCTCTCGCCGTTTATTATGTGCTCGTTCCGGCCGAAGTTTCCGCGAACCTCGCCCGTCTCGATGGGATCCGTTTTGGGAACCGCAAAGAGGCAGAAGCCCTCCTCGAGACCTACCAGCATTCCCGCGCCGATGGTCTTGGCGATGAGGTCCGCCGCCGCATCCTGCTCGGCACGTACGTCCTCTCGAAGGGCTATGTCGATGCCTACTATCGCCAGGCCCGCAAGGTCCGTCGCCTCATCGCCGCCGCGTACGACCGTCTCTTCCAGCAGGTCGACCTCCTCGTGACGCCGACGACACCGAGCGTCGCCTTCAAGCTCGGCGAAAAAATCAGCGATCCGCTCGCGATGTACCTCGAGGATATCTTTACGGTTGGGATCAATGTCGCGGGGGTTCCGGCGATCTCGATTCCGTGCGGGCGCGATCCGGCAACGACGTTGCCGATTGGGTTGCAGCTGATCGGGAAGCGGTTTGATGACGGGAGATTGCTGTCATGGGCGCATGCGTACGAAAGGGAATAGCGTTTCGCGAGCCGAATCTTGAGTGGAATCTTCATAGGCTGAAAGGCGACCCACTGGGTCGTTTTTCCTATTCTTCCGGAGGCTTTGCCGTGATACGATGGTGGCAATCGCTATGCGTTTTCCTTCTCGACCGCGCCTTCCGGATGTGCCAATGCCCCATGAGGGCGACCCAGCGCCAGAAATGACAACCGCTGGGGGGTGGCGTACAGAGGTCGGACATCATCGGTTTCTCCTCTCGGATCCCGAAGCGGTGACGGCGGAGGACGTCCAGCAGATACTGGCTCTCCTTGAGGCGGCCCCGAGCGCGACGGACCTGCGTTGGGGATTGGAGCGTTTTGCTTCGAAGCTTGGCGTCTCCCTAGTTGTTCAGCTTGACCTGATCCAGGATCTTCCGCTTGTCGAGCGGCGGATCCTTGCCCGTTCCCTGATGCGGATCGACTTGCAAGAGTCCTATGCCGCCTTTGGCCGGGGGCTATTTGCCGATCCCTCGGTCCAAGGAGAGATTGTTCGGGGCTTTGCCCATATCCATGACGCGCGTGCCGCAGGCCTGCTCTCGCTTGGTACCCTCCCACGCCCCGAAGAAATCTCTATCCTTTCCGGCTGGGCCGAGGAAGAGCCGTTTTTATATGCGCGTGTCGATCCCGCCTTTGTCGTGAAGCGTCATGGCCGTGGGGCGTCGGAAACGCTGTCCACGACTGCCGCCGCAGCCATGCGGGCGTGGGGCGGGCGTTCGTTTGAGGAAAAAATAAACGAAGGTAAGGTTATGGCGCTTACAACGGACCTCCCGCTCGACCCCATCTTGCGTGCCCCCGCGCTTGAAGTTCGGACCGGGTGCTATCAGGAGGCCCGGCGGCGCTTGTCTGAGGCCTTGCAGCCGCATCACAAGTTGATCGCGCAGCTTGAAGTGGATTATGAAGAAAAGAGGAGGGAAGATTTCTTCCGGATTGCCTCACACTTCCATATCCATGATTTCGCGTCGTTCGCGCCCGGCGAGTTCGCGATCGTTCTAGCGCAATCGCTGATCTTTGATTTTGGCGTCCAGGACCTGCATCTTTTTACCGAGACTTTCTGTCGTCAAGCGAACGATGGGATCGGGCGTGTGGCTTCCGTGGAACGCGGGTTTGGTCCAGGAATGAACGTTTCGGAAATGGATTTGCGGGTCGCGATGGAGGCGTTCGTGTCTGGGCCGGTAAGCCAGCACGCCTCCGTCCTTCCGACGATCCGTATCCCTCTCTTTACCGGCCGCTATCGCTCAACGGAAGGAGGGGAGGCGGGGCTTCCGTTTGTCGCGCCTACAACGTTTGATGCGGAGCGGCGAGCCTGGGCGCAGCGGATGGCGGAAGCGATGGAATCGGCCCTTGATGGGACCGATTATTATCCCTTGCAGGCTGCTCTTGCCTGGCGTCTTGATCTGAACTTGCCGATCCCTGACGCGTTGCTTGATTCGATCGCGCGTCATTGGCCCGATGTCCTGACCGATCCCTGGACACATCTGCTCGATGAACGTTTCTTGCCGCTTGTGCGCGGATTGGGCGTTCCGGCTCGGCGTCGCGTCTTTACTGCTGTCTTGGGGACGTGTGCAGCGGGAACGGATTATTCCTTTCGTGTACAGGCTTTGAAGCATGCGCAAGAGCTCCTTTCTCATCTTCCGGCGCAAGACCGAGATAGGGCGCGGCTGAGCCTCCTTCAGGCGGTGACGCGCCTCATTGAAAGCGCTGGCGTCGTGGGGCCGGTTCAGACCGATCAGTTCACCGATCGTCTCATTCGCTTCGTCACAAGGCATGCTCCCCGGACGCAGGATCCGAAATATGCGGTCCGTGCCGCCTATGCCGCTTTCTTGCGTCTTTCCGAAAAGGATTTTGCCGTTTGGACGGAACTTGGTTTACCTGAATTTGAGACGGTCGGCGTACCGGCCGAGCAGGTCACGGAAGCGTTCCTCTGGCTCAAGGGACAAGGGCCGGAGCTTATGCGTTGGATCGCCCGCTCCTCGTATCGGCGTTTGGCGTTTGCGACGGCTTGGCCGGACAGGACTCAACCGTGGCTAGACCACCTCCATCGCTGGGATACGTGGATCGATGAACAGATCTACAAAGTCCGCCCCCACCTTTTCCCGCCCTTCGCTTACTGGGACTGGGAGACGGGAAAGCCAGAAGAGAGGCTTGCCTCTGAGCGGTATGAACGTGACATGAAGAGACGCTTGGAGTATCTGTACAGTTTCTATTTTGGCGTTTCGCCGGAGGCCGCCATCTTGGAGATGGAGAAAATGGATAAGATCCGCGGCGCGTTAGCAGAGGGCGTTGAACAGGTGAAAGATCCGAAAGCTCTCCTTCGTTTTTGTCGGGAGGAGGTGGACGCATTGGTTGCCTTTCAGGATGGTCTTCCAGCGGAGGCGCGACGGACGGTTATGGATACGATTCTTCGAGCCAAGGATCCTGGGCGACGTTTTAATGAGATTCGATCCCTTGCTGAAGCGCTTGACGTGCCTGGGACGGAGGCGGACCAGCTCCTCGGCTTAACGGAGACATTGGTCCTCAGGAATCCTGACGTGCTCTCTTCGTTGCGGGCGATGGGCACCACAGTGATCGATGGCGTGACCGCTGATCTTACGATGTCTGCCCCGGAAACGCTTTCCGCCTTGTTGCGTCAACGCTTGGGACGGATCTTGAACCCCTCACATGGGGCGCTGACGGAGGCCTATCGCCGCAATCGCGACCTGGCTGAAGGGGTGGCTGCGTCCGGCCCATCTTTCCCCGCTGGGACATTGTTCCATTATACGAGTGAGGCTGCTGTTGATCCGATCTTGCGGCAAGGGAACATCTGCGGTGAGTGTTTGGGTATTTCCAGTCGATCGGATTCGTACCCTTTGCATTTTGATGCCGTCCGCCTCATGCGAGAACACGAGGGGATCCCCTTGGCCCATCTTTTGAAAGATAGGCGTTTACGCTATGAGGGCTCCATCCTTCTCGTCTACCCGCATCGAGCCCAGCCGGACGCGTTTGCCGCTTTGGATGAGCATCCCGTCGAGAGTGGGATCCCTGGCCATGTCCTTCTTTTTGGTGGCCTACCGAAAACGGAGCTGGGCGCCCTCGTCTGGCTAGATATCTCCGAAGCAGCAGAGGACGGCTCCTCGTTGGATCGGCTAAAGCAGGCGGTCGTGAACGGGCAGCTTTATGTGCCTATCTTCGATCGCCAGGGACGGCTGCTCTTTGACCACGATGATTTCGTCGAGCGGTACCTCGCATCTAAGCCATACGGATCCCTTGAGGCGTTCCTGGGAAACGAGGAGTGGGACCGAGCTTATGATCGTGACCAAGGGAGTGATGCGCATCTCTTCCATCTGGATGAGCATCTGCGGAAAGCCGAACGCTACGCCGAGACGTATGCGCGTGCGTACGGTCTGAGCGGGCGGGATACCCTCCTCGTCCGTGCCGCCGCCCGTTTGCACGACGTCGGCAAGCTCGATGCGGACGACCCCCAAGCCATCTCCAACGTCGAAGCCGCTGGAGCCTGGCTCGACAAGATCCGCCGCCTCTCCCGCGAGGAGCAGCGCACGATCAAGCGCCTGATCCGCCACGACGAGCTCCTCGGCGACCTGGTCCAGGAAGCCCGTCTGTTGCCAGAAGATGCTCACGACGGCTCCCCCTATCCTCCTCCTGGCCCCGCCCGCAACCTGCTTGACCGGTTCTATGCCCTTTTCCCGGACCCCGTCTCCCAACGCCAACTCCTCTCCCTCTATCGCGCCGATGTCCTAGCTATCGACGACGGTCATTCTTTACGAAAATGGGAGGTTGAGAGGACTTTATCGAAGCTAGGATTGATCGGGAAGACGGGTGATGAATGAAATACGGATTCGGATCGCTCGATGACCGGACGGGATTGCCTCGTCCAGAGGTTCCTCGTAATGACGGAAGGGAGATGTCCTCTGCGAAGCCGGGGACATCTTTTCTAATTTAAATCAGAAAAGCTTCCCTTGCTCTTGTGGGTCCCGGCCCTCCCGCGCCGGAAAGGGCGGGTCCGTGGGGCTTCAGTCCCGCCCCCCCCTCTGTCGGGAGGCGTCCCCCCTCTTTTTCCAAAGGAATACATGTTAACATAAGCGTGAAATATGTTTTTCCAACTCATCTTCGACGCGGGCACCGCCACCCCCAGTGCCACGGGAGGCGTCTCTCTTCCCCTCATTTTCTTAGTGCTTTTAATCGTGCTTGTCGTTGCCGCCGGCATTATCAAGCTCCTCCGCGGCGCCGGCAAATCCTCCGACTGGGACGCCCTCAACCGTCAAAAATTCACCGCCTCCTGGAAAGAGATCGAAGGCCTCGCAAAGCAAGGCAGTCCCGCCGGCCGCAAGCTCGCCCTCATCGAAGCGGACAAGCTCGTTGATCACGCTTTAAAATCCGTCGGTTTTCCTGGCGAGACCATGGCGGACCGCCTCAAGGTCGCCCAATACCAGCATCCGAAGATCAAGGATGTCTGGACGGCCCACAAGTGGCGTAACCAGCTCGTCCATGAGCAGAATTTCAGCCTGAGTGACCGCCAGACGCACGAGGCCTTGCGCGCGTTCGAGGCTGTATTGCGCTCCCTTAAGGCGCTCCTATGATCCCGTATTTCGGGGTCGAGACGGTTTCCTTATTTGGTCTGGTCTCCATCAAGACGTGGGGGACGATCGTCGCGCTCGGGTATGGGGTGGGGACATGGGTCGCGTATCGTCGCGCCCAGCGCCTGGGTCTTGATCCTCAACGCGTCCTTTCGCTTGCGGCCTGGATCTTCTTTGCGGCGATGATCGGATCGCGCCTTTTTCATGTCTTCATCTATGAGCCCGGGTATTACTTGGCCCATCCTTGGGAAGCGATCAATCCGCGCGCACCTGGCTTCGCAATTACGGGCGGATTCTTGGCCGCCGCCACCGTTTTTTTCGCCTACGTGAAGCGGGCGAAGCTTGATTGGGTCGCCTATGCCGACACCCTTATCTGGGGCTTGCCGTGGGGGTGCGGAGTCGGTCGAATCGGGTGTTTCCTGATCCATGATCATCCCGGAACGCTTTCCGATTCCTTTTTGGCGGTGCGTTATCCGGATGGGGAAGGGCGGCATGATCTGGGCCTCTATCTCTCGCTCATGGGATTCGCGACCGGCCTCCTCTTTCTTTTCTTGAATCGAAAATCGCGTCCGCCGGGATTCTGGTTCGCTTGTTATCTGCTGATCGAGGGGCTAGCCCGGTTCTTCCTGGATTTCCTCCGTATCTCTGACGCCCGTTATCTCGCATTGACTCCCGCGCAGTGGGTGGGGATTGGATTCGTCGCGTTAGGTGGCGGTTGGTTGTGGCGTTTGCGGGCGCTTCCATCCCGTCCCGCTCCAAAAAACCGCCCCTCTTGACGGGTCTTGAAGAAGCGGGGCGTTGGCCGTACTGTGCGTACGTATGACTCAACAAGCGAAACTCATCTCAGCCATCGTCGCTTCGACGGTGCTGATCTTCGGGGGGCTGACCTACCTGCTCGTTCGTGCCCCGTCTGCGACGCCGACCCCGAACGGGACGGTCTCGTTTGACGATACCAACGCCATCGCGCGAGGGAAGGCCGATGCAGCCGTCGTCGTGCGCATGTATTCGGATTTCCAATGCCCGGCCTGCCGCGGCGTCGAGCCTGTCATTCAGGCGATCAGTCAGGAGTTTGCAGACCGCGTCCGCTTCATCTGGAAGGATTTCCCGCTCATGGTGCTGCACCAGAACGCGCGCGCGGCTGCCAACGCAGGTCGCTGTGCCAATGCCCAAGGGAAGTTTTGGGAATACCATGATCGGCTTTTCGAGACGCAAGAGGCCTGGTCCTCCGTCAGCGATCCGAAGGACCGGTTCATCCAGTTTGCGCGGGAGGCGGGTCTGAATGAGGGGGATTTTACCTCGTGCTACAACGATCGCCGTTTCGACGGGCAGGTCATGGATGATGTCGAGGAGGGTGAGAAGAACGGGGTCGACTCCACGCCGACCTTCTACGTCAATGACACCGAGACATTCGCTCGTTCCGTGGCCGACTGGCGCACGCTCTTGAATAATGCCCTGCGTGCCGCCGCGACGGTGCCGCCGACGGCGACTTCGACCACCCCGACCACGTCCTCAACTAACTCTACGGTCCCGGTCGCCACGTCCACGCAACCCTAAGCTCTTGACGGCGACGTTGCCGCCGGGCGGGGGAGCCCGTACACTAGAGGACGCGTAACTTTGCTCTTATTGTTCGTTTTTTACCATCATCTATGGATCAAGCACGTTCGTCTGGGTTTTGGGACGGGGGCTCGAAGGTCATGTTCATGATGGGGTTGTTCTTGGGGATTGCGGTCTCGTCCACGCTCGGCCTCGGATTGGTCGTGGGTGGCGTGATTGGCGGGGCGGCGAAAACCACGACCGTCGCCCAGGGTCCGGTTGATAATGGACCGATCGCTAATCCTCCTCTTGCCCCGCCTGCGGGCGCTCCGGTCAAGGCCGTCGGCGCTGAAGACCACATCAAGGGCAACAAGGACGCCAAGGTCACCCTCATCGAATACTCCGACTTCGAATGTCCGTTCTGCAAGCGCTTCGAACCGACTGTGCAGCAGGCTCTCAAGGATTTCCCGAAGGACGTTCGCCTCGTCTATCGCCACTTCCCGTTGCGTTCCTTGCACCCGAGCGCCCAGAAAGCCGGTGAAGCCAGCGAATGCGCCGCGAAACTTGGTGGCAACGACGCGTTCTGGAAGATGCATGCCAAGCTCATCGCCATGGACCCGATGTCGACCGATCTCATGAAGCAGGCGGCCAAGGATATTGGTCTTGACCAAGGCAAGTTCAACACCTGTCTCGACAATGGGGAGACCGCGGCTCGCGTGAACCAAGACTTCAATGAGGGCGGCGCTTCTGGCGTCGAGGGCACTCCTGCCACCTTCATCAATGGCAACCTCGTGAGCGGGGCGGTCCCGTACGATGGTCCGCAAGGCTTGAAGGAATTGATCCAACAGGCCGGCGCCACGCAATAAGCGAAGAAAAACCACCTCCCGAACGGGAGGCGGTTTTTTGTTTCGCGATGAAGGGCGATCAGTCGAACCGGATGAGGGGTTTCGGCCAACGGATGAAAAAGACCCCAAATTGACCTTTAAATCGTGAAAACCCTTTCCAGGAGGATGGATCACCTGGCGCATGGAACCCGTCGAATTCCAGAACCTGATCACCTCTCGCCTGGGCGATGCGAAAGCAGTCGTCAACGAGGGCGAACGCGGCAGAGGTCTCTCGCCCGGCCGGGGTAATGAACGAGGTAACATGGAACGTCTGTCTGATCTCTGGGATCCAGAGGGAGGCGAACCCGGCAATAATGTCCCCCGTCTCCGTGTCGCGTGCGACGCGTAAACGGAGGCAATTTGGGTGTGCCTTATCCTTTCGTGCGAGTTCTTCGCTGAAGAGGGCGATTAGTCCGGCCGCCTTTCCACACGTCCGGAAGCTTTGGGTGTATGTTTCGACATCGGTGTCGACCAACACGTGAGCGACCTGCTTTTTCCAGCGTTTTAAGTGACGTTTCGCATGACCTGACCAGCGCTGCGTGTAATCGCCCTCGCTCGGGATCTGCGCAAACCCGGTGAGCCGACGATGGCCCGCGACCGGCGACCGTTTCCAGCCCGCCGGTTGGTCGAGACGGCTTAAGGGTTGCCAGAACGTGAGACGTGGCCGTGTCTTTGTAGGGCGAGAGACGGGTTCCACATCTCCGAGGAAATGGTCGAAATCAAAAAAGGGAAGGCGCCGATGGATACCGACGACCTCTCCGGCTAGGACCGTTACAAAAAAGGGCGGCCGTTGGAATTCGCGTCGCATGAATGGGATGCAGCTGTAGGCGTGCTGATACGTAGCTGGGAGTCGATCGCCGAGCGCGCCTGCCCCGTGCGGCCGAAAGAGAGCCACGTGGTTCCGCAGGTAGCGCCATCGGGTGATTTCGCAGCAATGCTTCTTGAACCGCGCGAAGACGTCCGTTTCTTGATAGCTGTTCACAAGAATCGAACCGTCCGCTTCCAGGTGTTCCAGGGCGGCCTGGATGAGCTTGTCCTCTCGGCTGGCGGGAGCTACATGGTCGCCGATGAACATGTCGAAGACGATGAGGTCGTAGCGTCCCGTGAGGGTGGGGACGATCTCGATCGCATCCCCTAGGAGGATTTCCGGTCGTATTTTTCCCTTAAGAAGCTGAAAACGGTCTGTGAGTTCAATCATGACGGGGTCAATTTCGACGACGGTGAGGCTCGCTTCGGGGAAGCGGCGCGCATAGGCCTTGAGGGAGGATCCGATCCCTAGCCCCAAGACCAAAATTTTCCGTATCGAGCCTGGGTTCGGGACCTTCCGGACCGCACGTTTCCACATGGTGTCTAGGTAGGGTCCGGATTGCCCGGTTTCTCCCACGACGACCTGCCATGTGCCCAGGTTCCGGCTGCATTTAATGGTCCCGTTGAAGGCGGATGGGACCTCGAAGTATTCGTAAAACCAGGACATGCGCCAGATGATACAAGACGCGCAGGGAAAAGCCACGGGACGGAGGGATGTCGGAGACCTTGCCGGTTTCTTGAATTGGAACTTTTTCCTGTTCTCTCTATCCGGCAACATGTCAAGACGAAAAAGAAAAAGACACCCTCATGCTTGAGGATGTCAGGGGTGCCGGGCGTCGACCCGGTCGAGCTTGTCGCTTGTAAGCGGGATCAGCGTCAGTGGCTCCGCGGTGCCCCCGGTCGGAATGAGGGTCGCCATGCGGCTCTTGCACCACTCGTCGGTCGTCTCGTGCTCGCGGGGGTTGTTGAAGGTGGCCCTGGGATCGTAGGTCAGCGTGCCCAGCCCGGGGATGGTCTTCTCCATGCTCTCCAGTAGGGCGGGGTGTCGGATCCCCCCTCGGAGGACCGGGCCATCCTGCGGCGCCGTAGGCGGCTCGGGCGGGTCTGTCGCGATCTCTACCTGCCAGTCGTTAGCCTTCCGCAAGACCAGCGTCGTGTGGCCGCTGAGGTACCTCCCCATGATGAGGCAGGTCATCTCGCCTACAGCGATGACGCCGGGGAAGAGGTGGTCCTGTGTGGCCAGCGTCCTGAGCAGGGGCGCGAGGCCTGCTTTGGCATACGGGTTGATCGGGCTGTAGCCGTAGCCGATACAGGGTGCGTACCAGCAGTCCGGGTCGTACAGGTTCTCTTCTTTGTATCGCCCGTGGGCGTGCACGTTGTGGCGCCCGACCGCTTCGAGATCGAAGCCGCCGATCTGCGTCACGTCGTCGGGCGTGACGTAGAGGTGGAAGAACGGAAAGTCGGCGTTGACGAAGGGCTTGCCCTGTTCCGTCATTGCCTGTGCCCAGGCGTCGAACGCGAAACGTACGATGACGCGCTTGTTTGCGTCTTCGTCGAGCCATGAATGCCCGCGCTTGTATTGGCGTAAGGCACTGCCCTTGCCGCCGGCGGGGTCGGCGTGCCAGCTATCTGTGCGCAGTGACCAGGGGATTCCCCGCCCACGCTCCGGATCGCCGTGGATGAGGCGGTTGATCTCGTCTTCCACCAGGCTAATTGCCTGCGGGTCCTTTTGTGGCTCTTTTTGGATCCGCTTCCATCGCATGAGGCTGTTTTTGAGCGTCTGATCCATGTTCGGGCTCCCTCCGGTGGGAGAGTGGCCGAATAAGTCCTATCTGTCAAGGGTCCCATCCGCCCATCCTTGACAAATCCGGGAAAATGCGTAAGATGCCGCGCAGTCCTTTCTCGCTGGAGAGGACCCAAAGAAAGGGAGGTCGCCATGAGCGGTGACACGGAAAAAGGTAAGAAAGACAACGGAGGGACCGGTTTGTTCGCCAGGGTGGCACGGCACTTCTACGTTCCCCCTGTAGACGAGGAGTCGAAGGGTCCCGATGCTCCGCACGACCACGACCATGGCCACGTGCATTCGCCCACCACGCCTCCCGGCCGCCAGGCAACGCCCGCCCGGGGAGCTCCGCCTGCCGCCCCGCTCTCGCTCGCACCGGTCGCGCCCGTGACGGTTTCCCCGGAGCGGTTGGCCGAGTTGCGCGCCGGTATCCTGGCCTCGATCGGTCTCGAGGGTCTCAAGGCCCTGACTCGGGTCCGCGCGATTTACGTCACCCGTTTGCTGCAGCGCATCCCCGATCGGAACGAGCGCCTCAAGGCGGCCATCGAAGGGCTTGAGCTGACCGGTGAAGTCTACCTTCCTGCCCAGATCGCGCAGGATGCCCAAAACGCCCTGCGCAACCTGGCCGGCGGCCGTGACGTGGCCCTTCGCGACTTCGAACGACAGCGCCAAGGCCTCGGGGCGGAACGCCAGCGGATCGAGACCAAGCTGAAAGCGGAGATCGCCGAACGCGAACGCCAGATCCGTGTGCTCCAGGAAGCGCTCCAAGGTGACCAGGAGAAGCTCGCGCTCCTCGACAGCGCGCAGGCAGAACGTGACGCGCAGATCGCTGCCGAGGCGACGGCCTTCCAAGCCATCATTTCCGAAGAGGAGCAGATGCTCACCGCCACGATCGATGCGGCTCGGTCCCTCGACCCGGCCGCGCTTCCGAAAGGAACGAGACAATGAACAGTAGCGTGCCTGATTTCGTCAAGAAGCGAGAGAACGTCGGGTTCGCGGTGTTCGCCGTCCTGGCCCTCGCTCTCGGCCTCTGGGGTCTCAACGCCCTGTTGCCGGTGGCGATCGCCTTCTTCATCCTGCTCCAGTCGGCCCTCGTCAAGGCCCTCATCCTGGGGGCGACGGCGGCGGTCGGCGGACTCATCCTCCTCAACCTCAAGAGCCTCTACCTGCTGTCGCGCGTGCTCTCGCGCCGGTTCACGGGGCTGATCATCGCGGTCGCGCCCGTGGACGTCATGCGTGAGCTGCTCAAGGACGCTGAAGCCAAGATGGCCGACTTGGAAGCGCAGCTCGTCAAGGTCGTCGCGGTGCGGACCACGCTCGATCAGCAGGTCGGTCGCCTCGAACAGGAGGAGAGGGTGGTCGTGGAGCAGGTCACCGCCCTGGCCCAGTCGGCCAAGAGTGGTGATCCCGCTTACGCGCGCCGGGCAACGACCCTGGGACAGCGTCTCGAGACCGTGCGTACGTCTCTCCGTAGCCGTCGGCAGCAGCTCGAGCAGATGCGTCGCCTCGAAGGGGCGCTCAAGGACGCCAAGGAGATCTGCCAGTTGTATGTCGAGAAGAAGCGCTCGGACATCGAGATGTACAAGCAAAACTGGGACGCGGCTCAGGCGACGCGCAGCGCCGTCCAGGGCGCGCGCTCGGTGCTCGGTGACATCGGCGACGGCGAGGAGCAGTGGGACGCCGCGACCGGTTTCATCGACGACCAGTACGCCTTGGCGCTCGCCGAGGTGGACGTGCTCATGAACGACCTCAGCGGGGATCTCGTCAAGCGCGACATCTCCAACATGGCCGCGATCGAGCGCGTCGAAGAGGTGCGCCGCGGCCTCACCGGTGTTCGGGTGGACGCCACGGCCGCCCCGCAGACGCCTGAGGCCGCCAGCCTCGAAGCGCTCCTCGCCAGGCAGTCTGCCCGGCCGGAGGAGCGGGGCAACGGCTAAGCGATCGCCCGTCTCCTCCGGGTTTTCTCCAACGGATACAGAAGAAAGGAAGAAGGCATCATGAAAAGAATGCACGGAATTCAGCCCCTTGGCGTGGCGGTGATCCTCGTCGTCCTCGCGAGCCTTACGGTCCTCATCGCCTGGAAGGCGGGCCTGCTCGATACGCGTACGCGTGCCTCGAGCCAGGTCGCTCCTGTCGCCCTGCCCGTTCTGCGTGCCGGTGATGCGGGGGTCGGGTCCGTCAACACGGCCCGCTACCAGGTCGTGATCCCGCAGAACCAGGTTGTTCCCGAGACCGCGGGGCAACCCGTACGGATGCTCGTGTTCGCCTGGAACGCGCAGATGGGGATGATGTTCGCCAATGGTGGCCCCGTCACGACGGCGGGCTCGCTCATGGCGGATCACGGGGTGCGGCTCACCCTCGCGCGCCAGGACGATACCAGCGTGATGCAGCGCGAGCTCATCAGCTGCGCCCAGGAGCTCAAGAATGGGGCCCCCGACTGCCGCGGAGGCGCGCACTTCGTCGCCATCATGGGCGACGGTGGGGCGATGTTCCTGCGCGGCCTCAACGAGCAGCTGCGCCGGTTTGGCCCGGAGATGACCGCCGAGGTCGTCGCCTCGGCCGGGTTCTCGCGCGGCGAGGACAAGCTCATGGGCCCGCCCGCCTGGCGTGCCAACCCGCAGGCGGCGCGCGGTGGCACCATCGCTGGGGTGCTCAAGGACGGTGACTGGAACATCGCCATGGCGTGGGCCCACGACAACGGGCTCTGCAACAACGCCGACGCGACGACCTACGACCCGAACTGCCTCAACTGGGTCGGGACCGCGAGCTACCTCGAGCCGGTCGAGAAGTATAACCAGGGCGCGTGTGAGACGCGCCCCGTCGTACGCGACGGCCGCCGCACGAGCGAGACCCATCGCACGTGTGTGGATGCGGTCGTCACCTGGACGCCCGGCGACGTCAACGTCGTGAACGGGCGCGGCGGCCTGGTCTCGATCCTGTCGACCCGGGAGAACGCGGGGCAGATGCCCAATGCGATCATCGGGATCCGGCACTGGAACCGCGCCCACCGGGCGGCGCTCGTCGGCCTCATCAGCGCCATCGGTCTGGGTGGGCAGGCGGTCAACACCGACCCGCGCGCCCTGGCCGTCGGTTCGCAGGTCTCGCAAGCGGTCTACCGCGACGAGACGGCCAACGCCGGTTACTGGCGCCGCTACTTCCAGGGCGAGACGCAGATCGACCGCGTCACCGGCCAGGAGGTGTTCCTGGGTGGTTCCAAGGCCAACACGCTCGGCGACATGCTCGAGGTGTTCGGCCTCAACCCCGGGGCGCCCAACACCATGGCCGCGACGTACACCACGTTCGGCAACGTGGTGCGTCAGCAGTACCCGGGCGACCTTCCGAGCTTCGACCCCTTCGAGGCGGTCTCGGACCTGAGCTACATGCGCGCGGCCGCCGAAGCCGTCGAGCAGCGGTACGGCCACGTTGCCGCGAGCGAGGTCCAGCGCGCGGCCTTCGATCCCAGCCAGGCCGCGGCGGCCCCGCTCGTCGGCAACCGCAGTTGGAACATCGCCTTCGCCACCGGGTCGGCGGACCTCACGCCCGCGGCGATCCCCATCCTCGAGGAGCTGGTGCAGGGGCTCGAGGTCGCGTCCAACACGTTCGTCGAGGTCAACGGCCACACCGACAATGTCGGCGACCCGGCCGCGAACCAGGCGCTCTCCGAGCGTCGTGCCCGGGCGGTCGAGACCTGGCTGCGAGCCCGCGCGCCGAACGCCTTCCCGGAAGGGCGCGTGACGGTGCACGGATACGGCCAGACGCAGCCCGTGGCCCCGACGGCCAACCAGGCCGATCCGGCCGTCCGCGCCCAGAACCGGCGCGTCCAGATCATCACGCGCGCCAACAGCGCGTCCTGACGGTCACCTGGCCCGGCACATCACGTGCCGGGCCTCTTTCATAAGATGCCTAGTCGCTAGGCGTCTTATCTGAGAGTCCATGCAAAGGAGGATCATATGAAGGTGTTCACCCCGTTTGCCAAGATCAGCGCGGTGACCCGTGTCTGGCTGGCGTTCGCTACGGCAGGGGGGCTCTACGCCTTCTGGCTGGTGCTCGTCCGGCACAACGCCATCATTCCCACGCCGTTCGAGGTTGGGGAGGCGCTCGTCCGGCTCCTGCGCCAGAGTCTGCTCGTCCGTCTGTGGGAGAGCTATGTGCTCAATCTCGAGGCGTTGGTCTTGTCGACGGCGCTCTCGTTTGGGCTCGCGTATCTCACGGTCATTCCCGCCGTTCGATGGTTCGTGCGTGCCCTGACCAAGCTCCGTTTCCTCGGCTTCACCGGGATCGCGTTCCTCTTCGGGATGTACGCCGAAGATCGGCTGCTCCAGGTCTGGATGCTCGTGTTCGGGATCTCGACCTTCTTTCTCACCGCGATGGTGAGCGTGGTCGCGTCGGTGCCGGAGTCCCAGCTCGATTATGCCCGTACCCTGCGCCTCGGTCCCTGGCGCACGACCTACGAGATCGTCATCCGTGGGACCCTCGACCAGGCGCTCGATAGCCTGCGGCAGAACGCCGCGATGGGCTGGGTCATGCTGACGATGGTCGAAGGCCTGGTCCGGTCGCGAGGGGGTGTAGGCGTGCTGCTCATCGACCTCAACCGCAAGCTCGACCTGGCGGCGATCTTCGCCGTCCAGATCCTCATCATCCTCGTCGGGATGGGGCAGGACTGGCTGCTCGGGCGCGTGCGTCTCGGGCTCTGTCCCCATGTCGCGATCCGCAAGGAGGGCTGAACGATGCATCAGGGGATCCATTACGAGAGTGTCCTGTTCACGCTCGATCATATTCACGTGGCCTACGGTGAGCGTATCGTCTTGCGCGATGTGCAGGCGCAGATCCGCGACCTGATCCGGCCGGGTCATGTGCAGGGACAGGTCGTCGGGCTGCTCGGCCCTTCCGGTGTCGGCAAGAGTACGCTCTTCCGTGTCATGGCGGGGTTGCAAGCACCGACGTCTGGCCGGGCCTTGGCTGGGACGAAGCAGTTGCCGGTCGAGCCCGGGATGGTGGGGGTCGTCAGCCAGACCTACCCGCTCCTCGAACATCGTCGCGTCGGTGAGAATCTCCTCATTGCCGCTCGTCGCCGGGGGTATGACCGCAAACGTGCGACGGATGAGGCTCAGTCGCTCCTCGCGCGCTTCGGCCTCGCTGACCGGTGGGATGACTGGCCCGCCAGCCTCTCGGGTGGGCAGAAGCAGCGCGTGGCCATCGCGCAACAGGTGCTGTGCTCCGAGTCGATCCTCCTCATGGACGAGCCCTTCTCTGGCCTCGACCCCCTCGCGAAGGATGCGGCCTGCGACCTCATCGCCGACATCGCCTCGCTTGATGAGCAATTCACCCTCGTGATCGTCACGCACGACATCGCCTCCGCCGTGCGTGTCTCCGACCAGCTTCTCTTGCTCGGTCGTGACCGTGACGAGCAGGGGAACGTCATTCCAGGTGCGCGGATCCAGCACGACCTCAATCTCGTGGAACGCGGCCTGCCCTGGCAGCCGGACGTCGAGCGCCTGCCCGCCTTCGCCGCGACCGTTCAGGAAGTGCATATGCTCTTTCGTCGCCTCTGATCCTCCCGTGCGGAGGATTTTTCATGCGCGGATAACGGTTGGGACGTCTCCCGACCGCAGTGCGTGCGCCTTGACAAGGGGCGCTTTTCGCCCTACGTTCTTCCCGAGAGGTGAGGCATGTTCTGTCCCGAATGTAAGACGGGTTCGCTGCGGGTGTTCAAGATGGTCGCGTACGGCGGTGGGCACCATCCGCTCGTCTGCGATGCCTGCCGGAGCTGGTTCAAGGTCAAGCCGGGTTCGACGGTCCCCGCATTCGACATGCGGGCCCCGTCTGCGGACGAGATCGTGAAGGATGAGCGGATCAGCGCACGGATCGGCCAGCTGATCGCCGCGCGTTCCCCCGAAGAATTCAAGACGTTCTTCCAAGGCCTTCCGCTCCTGCCCGATCCCACCCCCGCGGCGTAGTCGCTCCCGGATTTTCCGGGCTTTTTCTTTTTGTCGCTAACGGTCGGATGGCATCCCTTCACGGTTGACAAAAACGCAAAAACCCGCCATGCTCGAGCGGACAAGGAGGAACGGATGTCTGTACAGATTTCTGCTCAAGAAAAAGACCTGATCAAGCGCTTCGAGGACGCGCGTCACGTGGAAGGTGAGGTGGACACGATCTTCCGGTCGCTGGCCGAGCGGGCGTTTCTCTGGGGAAATCGACGTCTGCGCGAGAACATGGAGCCTGAAGCCAGGCGCGAGCTGCGTGCTCTTTGGCGCGAGCTGCGTCGGATGGCTGATCATCTGTGCGAGGAGTTCGATCCGTCGGATAACCCGTTCCTTGCGATCATTGGAGCGCGTTTCATCGGCCAGGTCGACCTGATCTTGCCGGCGATCCAGTTCCTCCATGGTCCGGAGGTCTGCGAGCTCATCGAAGAGCACGAGGAGCTGCTCGGGGCGCTCGTGAAGGAGCCGAGGTCGGCCTCGACCTTGTCTCTGCTCATCGGCCTTTCTCCGGAGACGGTCGATGCGGCGCTCGAGGTCCTGATGGACGCCAAGCTCCTGCAGCCGGTGCCCTGGTCCGTGGTCGATCCGCCGTACGAGTTGACGCCCTCAGGTCGGGAGGCGTTCGAAGACCTGTCCGATCTCTGATCGTCTTTCGCGGGACGATCTTTTTTTGTGCAAAAAGAAAAACGACCCGGGGGTCGTGTCAGGTGTCTTGGCCCGGATGACTCTTGCCAATGGTGAACTTGGCGATGCAGGGCTCGCACGCGTAGCCGCCCTGGACGGTCTTCGTCGTCCTGTCATTCGCCTTGAAGGACGAGGTCTCCATCTCTTCCAGGCGCCGCACCCGCGCCGCCGCCTCGCGGCCGAAGACCCAGTGCTCGAACCCTTTCGCTCCGCACAGGGAGCAGCTCGGGCCGATGTCCACGGCCCAGTCGCTGAACCCGTTGCGCACGGCCCACGCCTCGTCGAGCGCCTGCGGCGGCGAGAGGTTGCCGCAGATGGTCGCAAGGGGGGTGTCGGGGAACTGCCGGATGGTACGCGTGACGACCTCGCCGAAGCGGGTCCGCTGGCGCTCGTCGAGCGCTTCGGCGGTGATTCGAATGCTGAAGGCGTCGAACGCCGATTCGGCGAGCGGGATCCCTTCGGCGTGGAGGCCGGTCACGAGGGCATTGCCGATGCGTCTGTAGAGGGCTTCGCGCGCTCGAAACGCGGGTTCATCGATGAATCGCTCGCGGAGCTTCGTGTAGGCCAGGCCTGGGAGGGTGATGGGCGCCCCGAGGACCCGGCTGAGGAACCCGTCTCCGGAGCGGTCCTCCTCCCGCTCGAAGACGAGGTAGTAGATCCCCCCGATCGCCATGCAGGTGACGCTGTACGGGAGGATGACGTAGCCCGCCATGAGGCCGAGGTTGAAGAGTCTCCTGCGCGTCCGATCGTTCATCTTGTCGCTTCCTTTCACGGAACGGTCACACGCGCATCACGTTAGCAGGTTCACTCGTCTTGTCAATCCTAGTCCTTCTCGCGTGCCTCCGGTGTCGCGCGACGCTTTTCTGAATGTCCGGCCTCGCCCATGCCTGGGGCCTGAGCTAGGACCCATCCGCGTTGACGCAGGCATCCAACCAGACCGATTCGGTGGATCCTTCAGCGGTGTCAGTGAGCCCTCCCGCTTTCTCTGCTTGACAGCGCATGCGTATCCCCATGTTCTCCGGCGGGATCGTTTCCCGGTTCTTGATAAGCAGACGCGTCGAGGCCATGGGGAACGGGTTCTCTTTTAGGATGATGAGATGTTCGCCCCATTCCTCGATGCGTCCCTCGATCGTGGAGGGACCGATCTGGGGCAGTTGGGAGCGGTAGAGCGTGATGCCAAGCCAAACGATGCCAAGGCCGCACGTGACGGAAAGGCTGATCAGGATTTTTAGGGCCGTGTCGAGGCGGCGGTCATCGGATGGGGTCATAGGTCTTTAGCATAGGTCGTTTTGAGAAGATGGCAAGGGGAGGGATTTTTTCGGACCGCTCAGGAGAGAGGGCCTGTCATCGAAAAGACGCATTGTCTAAGCGCGCGCACGAATAAAAAAGAGAGGCCGTTCACGATGGGTTCGGGATGGCCTCTTCAGCGCATCTTGTTGGCCGGATCGTAGTCCGGGAAATAGACGACCTCGGCGGCCGCAGCTCTGCTGATGCGGATGCTCATTCGTTCCACCTCGCCCACGCCCCGGCCGTCCACGTAGCCCTTCATCGGCCGACGGCCCGTTTCCAGACCCTGGAACGAGATCTTGGCGGTTGGGGGGAAGTTCTCCGAGCGGTAGTGGTTGGGGGTGCTGTGCCGGTTGAAGCCGCCGACCGCGAAGGTCAGGAGCCCGTCCGGGTTCTGGTCGAACGGGATGCCTGTCGCGTATAGCGAGTCCGCGTAGCCGGTCGTACCTACGGGGGTGGCCACGAGCGCGACGTCCGCGAGCAGTCGGCCGTAGAGCTCTCGTTCGTTCACGTGCACGGCGATCGAGATCATGCTCTCCGGGGCCCGCACCCAAGCGTCCTGGTAGGCGTAGGCCTCGCGCGTCTCCCCAAGCGTGTTCTCGTAGGACACGTGCAGCATGGGGAGGCGGTAGGCCTTGAGCGGTCCCTGGAGGAGTGCCTTGATGTTCGCGCCTTCGGGCACCTCGTTCAGGTGGAAGCCTAGGTGCCCGGTGTTGACCCCGAAGAACGGGACGCGCAGGCGCCAGTGTTCGCGGATGGCCCGCATCATGGTGCCGTCGCCACCGAAGACGAGGATGCAGGTCGGGCGGTCGACGTCGGAGGCGGGTTCACTGAGGGCTTCACCCGAGATCGGGTAGCCGAGCTGCTGCACGAAGGCTCGTGCCCGGCTGCTCACGTACTTCTCGTCCCCGAGGTAGATCACGGGTCGGGTCAGGTCGAGCTGCAGCGGGACCGGGTTCTGCGGGTGCGCGTTGCGGTAGAGCTGGTGGCGCTCGATGTACGCCGCGACATGCCGGTCCACGTGGTCGGTGACGTCGCAGTCCATCAGCAACCGTGTCCGGTCGTGCCGGCTGCTGCCGTGCCAGTGCGCCTCGCCGGTGTCCGTGATCGCGATCCTGCGCGGCGGCAGGTCGTCCGGGTCGTACGCGCCGCGCACGATGACGATGAAGCGCAGCTGCTTCCAGAGCTCCGGGCCCTGCTGCCAGGTCGTCTGGATCTTGGAGGTGCCGTCCTTGCCGCCCTGGATGTCCGTGGTGTCGACCACGTGCCAGACCTCGTCGCCGTTGGCGCCGTACTGCGCCTCGAGCTCGTGGGTCCGCGTGAACTCAGGCCGCTCCAGGTCGTCGAGGACCACTCGGCAACGGGGCATGAGCCCGAAGGCCAGGTCGGCCATGGCGGCGCGGTGGATCGGCGAGGTCCGATTCTTCTTGTGGTCGTCGGTCCGGGGTCCGCAGGGGATCACGAGGACCTCTCGGAAGAATGGGTCCCCGGTGTTCGGATTCTTGAGGTCGAGGAGGGCCCGTACGTACTGCTGGTGGTGCAGCCCGGGCGGGCTGAAGAGCTTGCCATAGAGAGCGATGCGATTGGGCATGGTCCGGACTCCATTTTTTGAAGAGGGAAAGGGCGTTCGAATAGTGGCTCAGCATAGCGGGTCTCGTGGTTCTTGTCAAGAAGAGAGGGGTTAATTTTTGCGATAAACAGCAGTTTTTCACCATTTTTAGGATGTGTGGGTACCTCCTTGTTTTTCTCTCTGCATGCGCTAAGATGCGCGAGTCCGTTCGTATTCACCCGTTCGATGGGAGGTGTGTGTCATGATGACGCACAAGCGGTTTCTCCTTTTTCAGCTCAATCTAGATCGCTTTCGCTCGCCGTTCGGCAACGATCCTGATGACGGGGGGACCTGTCGAGCCCAGGATCCGGAGCCTGATGACGCCTATGCGGGCCTGGACCGCCAGATCGAGGAGCTGTCGAAACCGGGCGATCCGCCCGCTCCTTCGCCCCTGTTCGAGCCCGTTCCACCGTCCCATCCTGATCTCTGGAAGAATACCCGCTGGCTCAACGCGAACGCACACCGCCTGACCTTCCGTGGCCAGCCGGTATTGGAGGCCTGGGTGGTGATCCATGGGGAGGCGGTCGAGTCGTGCCACGAGACGCGCGCGCTTGCGCATGGCCATGTAAAAACGCAGGGCTGGCAGGGGGTCGCGATCATCTGGAGGGTGACCCAGACGTTGATTGGCTAAGGCGGTTGGGCGAATCGCTTCACCAGCCGCATCCCTATTCCGAGTTAACAGACTCGGTTTTTTTATGGATGATCGATGCTTGGTCACATACTACCTTGCATAGCATAGTACTATCTGCTACGCTCCCCTCAGTCCTCCTATGTCCCCCCATCCACCGCTCAACCTCGCCAACATCAACGCGCAGATGCGCAAAGGCCTCTTAGAGTTCGCCCTCCTGCTCATCCTGTCGCGCGGGCAGGCGTATACAAATGACCTCCTCGAGGAATTGCGGGCCGCGGGGCTCCTCGTCGTCGAGGGGACCGTGTACCCGTTGCTCATGCGCCTGAAGACGGCCGGTTGCCTCACGTACGACTGGATTGAAAGCAAGAACGGGCCGCCTCGCAAATACTACGCCCTCACCCCCGCCGGTCGGACGTTGCTCGCCGAACTGACCCAGACCTGGAACCGCCTCGACGCCTCAATGACCACGCTTACCAAGAAATTTATCCCTACCGTATGAAAAAGACCCTTTCGTTAAGCTTGGGCGGCCGCGTGTTCGCCGTCGAGGAGGATGCCTATGCCCGCCTGTCGGCCTATTTGACCGCCTTGAAGGACCGGTTCCGCGGCGAGCCCGCCGTCGATGAGCTGATGCAGGACATTGAGGCGAGCCTCGCCGAGAAGTGCGCCCAACGGATCCAGCCGTATAAGGAGGCGCTGACGTTGGCGGACGTCGAGGAGGTGATCGCCGTTCTCGGGGATGTCGATGAGATCGCGGACGAGGAACGTTCCGAAGCGGAACCAGCCCCCGAAGCCGAGGGGCCTTCTGCGCCAAAGCGTCTGTACCGTGATGCGGAAGACGTGGCGGTTGCCGGGGTTTCTGCGGGGTTGGCGGCCTATTTGGACGTCGATCCGCTCTACGTTCGCCTTGGCTTTATCGTCCTGACCCTTCTGAACGGGATCGGCTTCGTGTTGTACGGGATCCTCTGGCTGGTCGTACCGCGCGCCGTGACGCCCGTCCAGAAATTGGAGATGCGCGGTCGGCCGACCAGCGTGAACGCGTTGCAGGAGCGCCTGCGTGAGAAGGCTTCCGAGCTCTCTCAAGAGGGGAAGTCCGCCTGGAAGCGTCTTGAGGCGCCGACGTCGCCGCTGCGCCGCCTATTGTCCCTCCCGGTGCGCCTCGTGGCGATGGTGTTCGGCTTCTGCAAGCGGATCGTGTTAGCGATCGGGCCGATCCTGCGCGTCCTCGTCGGGGCGGCGCTCGCCCTGTTTGCGACCTTGGGGATCGCGGGCGTGACGATGCTTGCGGCACTCCTCGCCTTCCGGGCACGTTCGCCGTATCTCGTTTCGGACGTTCCGCTCGCGGAGCTGTCGCAGAATCCCTCGTATTATGTGGGCATCGGCACCTTCTTTCTCTTGTGCGCCGTGCCGTTGTTCTTCGTGGCCCTGCTCGGCGCGACGATCATCCGTCGCAAGAGCGCCTTTCGGACGGCGGTCGTGGCTTCGCTCGCCGCGCTCTGGATCGTGGCCGCGGCAACGGGCGCGGTCGTGGCCGCTGAATTGATCCCCTGGGCCCAGGAACGGGCCCAGCAACGGCAGACCCAGGAGCTGACGACGCGGACGTATACTCCCGGAATGGTTGAGGGGCTCGTCGCATCTGGTCGCATCCGGTTGAGCGTCGTTCAGGGGGAGGTCCCTTCGTTGGTCCTGCGAGGTCGGGCCAGCGATCTGGAGGCACTTACGACCGAAGAGGCGAACGGGGTCTTGGCGATCGACCAGCGTCCGCACGTGTCTCGGTTCTGCATCTTTTGCGAAGCGCGGCCGATCGAGGGCGTGCTCACGCTTCCTGTGCTGAATGCGGTCCAGGCCGGTGATCGGACCCAGGTGACGGTGCGGGGATTCGCTGGGGACATCCGCCTGACCGTGAAGGACGTCGCGCGTCTCGAGATGGAGCTGCGCGGCCAGAGCGCGACGGCGACGGTTTCCGACGTCGCCCGCCTGTCCCTGACCGGTTCCAGCGCGCGCCTGGCCGTTGAGGCGCAAGACGCTTCACGCACGGAAGCCGACGTGAACGTCTCCGGGACCGTGACGGTTCGCCAAAAGGACGTTGCCCGCGTGACCTTAAACGGGACGGCCGCCGAGCTCCGAGCCAGCTTGCAGGACGCGACGCGGTTGGAGGCGGCGGGCCTCGCGGCGGATCTCGTCGCGGTCAGCGCAACGGATGTGGGACGCGCCGAAGTGTCCCCACGTCGAGATTTCATGGCGACGAGCACGGACGCGAGCCGGATCCTCCACGGGGACCTCGCTCCGACCGCGGCCCATCGGGACGACCAGGGGCGGATCGAGCGGCGGGAGGCGGAATAGCCCCTCGCCTCTGAAAAACCACGGCCAGCTCAGCGCTGCGCGTGGTTTTTTCGGCCTTGTCCCGGGCCTTCCCGCATGTCACCATATGGGCCTATGAAAACCACGTACCAAGGCGGGTGCCACTGCGGAAAGGTTCGCTTCGAGGCGGAGATCGACCTCACCAAGCCGGCGCTCATGTGCAACTGCTCGATCTGTTCGAAGCGGGGGTACGTGCTGTCGTTCGTGTCCGGGGCGGATTTCAAGCTGTTGTCCGGCGAGGAGGCGCTCACGGACTACCTGTTCAACAAGAAGACCATTCACCATCTCTTCTGCTCGACGTGTGGGGTCGGCGCCTTCGGCCGTGGGGTCGGGCCGGACGGGGCGGAATCGATCGCGATCAACGTGCGCTGCTTGGATGACGTGGATGCCGCTGCCGTGCCCTTCACCGCCTTTGATGGGAAAAGCCGCTAAGATAAGAGAAAAACGAAAAACGTCCCGCGGCCCGCGGGGCGTTTTTTGTGGCTCAGGCCGTTTCCGGAAAGAGTTCCGTCGTTGGCTGGCCGGTCGGCTCGTCGATGAGGAAGAGGACGGTCTGGATGAGGGGATGGGCCATGAACAGGGTTTGCAGGAAGCCGGGATGCAGGGTGTTGGCGATCGCGCCCAGCAGCATTCCTTGGTGGTGGCTCATGTACGTGCCGATCGGTTGGCCTTCCGCTTCCGTCGTGTAGTCGAGGGCCTCGAGGAAGCCGTAGCGACCGTAGGCCTTCTCGGACAGGCGGGCCAAGTCGTGGAGGGCGGCCGCCGGGCTGACGGCGAGGGCGAGCGCGACGGCGTAGGGGGCGATCACCGGTCTTCCGTCGGCATGGGGCGACAAGGCGAGGCCGGGAACCCCGAAGGCCTTGTAGCCGTAGTCGCCGGAGGGGTTGAATACGCCGTAGCCCGACTCCGAGAGCGCCCCGCAGAACCCGAGTCCCCTGAGGTAGGCGCGATGGTTCGCGTAGGCGTGACGCATCCCGGTGCCCATGAGGGAATCTGCGGGTTCGGCGAGGAAGAGCGTCGGCATCAAGTATTCGAAGAGCGTGCCCGACCACGAGAGCACGGCGGAACCGCCATGCGGTTGGCGCTTGATGAGGCGCGAGAGCAGGCTCCAGGCGCGCAACGGCACGTCCCCCTTGGCGATGGCGAGCAGGACGGAGAGGCGCGATTCGGAAGCGAGGGTCTGGTAGAACGAGGGGCTGAGCGTCTCCGTCGCGGGATCGAGGCTGACGGCGAGGAGCGATTTCTTGCGTGAGGTGAGGGCGGCAAAATCGATCCCGTGGATGAGGGTTTCGACCCGCGTCCAGAGCGCCGGTTCAGAAGCGGATTCGACGTGCGGCGGTTCTTCCAGGAGCCACGACGACACGGCCATGAGGCAGGCGAGGAGGTTTCCCAGGTCGACGCTCGACACGAGGCGGTCCGCTTCCGGTTCGCCGGTCTGTACCGAGTACCAGTTATAGAACAGCGAACCGTGGCGCGGGAGGCGTTCGAGGGTCGTGACCGTGTCCGTGAGGCGCCGGTGCGCTTCGGTGGGCGTGATGGTCCCGAGTTTGGCGGCGGACAGGATCGAGATCAGGTAGAACCCGATGTTGCTGATCGAGGTATATGGCGTGGTTTTTTGGTTCGGGAAGACTTGCAGGTGGTCCGGCGGGAGGAAGCCCGTCTCGCGCGTCACGATATCGGTAAAATATGCCCACGTTCGCTTGGCCGTATCCCGAAGGAACGCGTGTTGCGCGGCGCTGGGCCGGTAGGGCGTCCGCTTCTTGGCGAGGAGGGAGAGGGCGAGCGGAACGCCTAGGAAGAATAGCGTGCCTCCACCCGCGAACCAGGCGTTTGACCCGTTCGTAAACAGAGTCATGCCGCTGATGAGGATCAATAGCACGCCGGGGACGAGCGCGTAGCGCCGCTGCCAGGCCGAAGCCTGTTCGGCGTTCGCGGCCGTGTTCCATTCGAGGAGGCGGCGGTGGGTGACGAGCTGGCGATAGAGGGAACGGATGATCGCGTCGATGGCGGTCCCCACGGCATACGGGAAAAACACGAACTCCATGCCGATCCGGCGCGTCGTGCGCCAGAGCTCTTCGCCGAACGCTTGCACGTGCCCAAGCAGCTCCGTGCGTTCAGAGGTGAACAGCGAGCGGAGCAGATACAGGCTTTGGAAGCCGAAACTGATCGCTCCCGCGCCGGCGAACAGGGCGACGAGACCGGCCGCGAGAAATGCGAGCGGCGTGCCGACGGCGAAGGCGATCAAGAGGCTCGCGAGCACCGCCGCGCCCGTCACGCTGTCCGCCAGGTTATCGAGGATCTTGAAACGTCCGAGGGCGTTCAGGGGGTTCCGTTGCCAGGTCCCGTCGACGCGTTTCGCCCAGCCGAAGAGCCAGGGGGCCGTCTGCCAGTCGCCGCGGATCCAGCGGTGCGTCCGGGTGAGGTAGCCGTTGAGGCTGGTCGGGAAGGCGTCGTAGAGCGCGACCGTGCTGACGTAGGTCGTGCCCGTGAGGCTGCCTTCGAGCAGGTCGTGGCTCAGGACCTGGTTTTCGGGAAAGAAGGTGTCCAGGGCCGCGAGGAAGCCGTCGATGTGGATGCTCCCTTTTCCGCCGAAGTTCCCTTGGCTGAAGAGGTCCTGGTACAGGTCGGCCGCTTGGGACGCGTAGCTACCTTGGGAGGGGCCTTCGCCGAAGATCTTCGGGAGGAGGTTCAGGCGGTCGCGGAACCAGGGGCGCATGCGCGGCTGCAGGAACGTCGAGCCGTGGCGGCGGCCGGCGATGAGGGCCTCGAGCGTCGGGCGGCGCAGCGGATGGGCGTGGATCGCGAGCAGCTCGCGCACGAAGCCATGCGGCACATGGGCGTCCTCATCGACCGTGATCAGGAACTCCACGCGCTCGGTGAAGGCCGGAAAGAGCTCGCAGGCGCTCGTCGTCGCCTGGCCGCGCAGGATGCGCATGAATTCGAGTAATTTGCCCCGTTTCCGTTCCCAGCCCATGAAGACCCGTTCCTGCGGATTGAAGGGGCTCGCGCGCAGGAAAAGGAAGAAGGCGTCCGTCTCGCGGTAGCGTGCATTAAGGGCGGCGATGGCGGTTTTGGCGCGTTCGCGCAAGGCCCTGTCTGTCTCCGTTTGTGGGGATGCGGCGTCTGGCGTGTCGAGCAGCAGACCGAAGCGCACGTGCGCCCCGCGGTTGCCGAGATAGGCGACCTCCAGCTTGTAGAGCAGCCCTTCCAGGGAATTGGCTGTCAGGAACGCCGGGATGACGAACGCGCTCCCCAGCTCTTTCGGAAAGCCGGCCTTGAGGTCTAGGGTCGGCAAAAACGCGGCCGGGATGGCGGTGCCGACGAGCTCGTTCAGGAGCTGCTTTGACGTCCGCAGGCTGGGGAAGAGGGCGAGAAAGAAGAGGAGGAACGAGATGGGTTGCGGAAAGGCCCAGGCGACAAGCGTCGCGAAAAGGACCGTGAGGACGACGAGGGCCGGAAAGTAACTGGTGGCCAGAAGGTCGGTGAGGCCGTAAGGGAAGCGCGTGCGCGCGCTTGGGAATCCCGTGAGGAGCGTCTTGTGTCCTGCGTCGAGCAGCCAATAGCCGACATGGCGCTCGTGCGGCAGCTGGCCGGTGGCGGCATGGGCCAGGGCCCGTTCAATCAGGTCGCGTTCCGGGATCCCGGAAGTCCGTGACAGGAAGCGCACCCGTTCGCGGTAGGCGATGCGGGTCGTGGGGGTCATCTGCGCGTAGACGCCGGCCGGATCACGGGCGAGCCGCTGGTCGGCGTCGCTTGCGCCGGAGGTCACGGCTTCCCAATCGATCTCGTCGAAGGCGCGTAGGGCCTTGATGGCGGCGGCAATATGGGAAAGGGGCGGCGCGGCGTCGGCACCCACCGAGGATTTGCGCGGCATCCGCTCAGCGAAGCCGACCTTGGCCGGAAACGAGGGGACTGGAGCCGGCGCGAAACGGCGGCCGTCCCGCGTCCAGAGGCGTTCCAGCAGGCGCCGGCCGTGCGTCCGCGCATTCTGGGGGTGCGTCGACAGGACGTCGCGGAGGAAGGCTTCCGCCTCGCGGAGCACTCGTCCCAGTAACAGCAGCCGGTTCAGGAAGGGGAGGCTTTGCGCCTCGTCCGTCGAGAGCGGATGGGTCGTCGTGAAGGTGACGAGGGCGTTGACGAGCGCCTCTTCGGAAAAGGCGCCCAACGAATCCCGCTGTACCTGATCGAGGGCCTGGAGGAGCGATGGGACGTGCGTTCCCTCGAGGTGCTCATGCAGGCCGCGGAGCTCGCTGCAGAGGGTGCGCACGTCCCCGCCCAGAAACACGCGGTTTTCCGTAAACCACGTGAGCGTCTCGAGATGGGCGGCGCTCAGGGCCGGCCGATCCAGGTGGGGGATCGTCTCATAAAAACGCGTCAGGCGTCGACGTAGGGTCTTCACGTAGGGGCGGATCGCCTCTTCGACGGCATCAGGCTGCGCCGAAACGGTCGCCAGAAGATCCGGGACGGTCCCCAGCTGGCGTACGTAGTCCTTGAGGACGAGGGAGAAAAACGGGAGGGAGAGGGGGGTCATACGGGTGGATGGTTCGCCTCGGAATGCATGTCGATACCAAACGAGAACGTCTTTTCCTGGCCGTCGCTCGCCAGGACAAGCGGCGTGATGCCGATATTGTCGTGCCAGTAGGCTTCCGACAGGCGGACCGGCCGGCCATAGCGTCTGGTCGCTTCCTGATCGAGGCCGTTGGCGCGTTGGGCGAAGACGGTGAGCGGATGCGCGGCGTCGGTGGTGAGCGTGAGGCTTAAGCTTGGCTTCCAGGCTCGAGCGATGGACATCGCGTCGAAGCCCTGCGCCTGCGAATCTACGTCGTAGAGCTGTCCGCTGAGGGCGCACGTGAGGCTGGCATGGGCCGCGTGGTCGGGAAGGAAGAACGTCGTCTGGACGGGGTCATGAAGGTCCCAAGGGACCGTCCGGCCGTCGAAGGAGAAGGCGACCGTCGCGACGTCTCCCGTGTCGCCACGCGTCCCGTCTTGGCGCGGCACGTCTTGGAGATGGTTGCTAGCAATCTTGAGGAGGCTGAGGTCGCCTAGGGCAAGGGCTTTCACCGTGTCTTCGAGCGAGAGGCGGTAGCTTCCCGCCCCGTCGATGCGTTTCCGTTCGGGGTCATACCGGAGGCGAAGGTCCGCGGCCCAGGTTCCGGCGGTGCCGCTCCTTCCTCGGCAGACGGGTCCGTCGGCGCAGAGGCGGATCCCGTTCTCGATCGGTTCGCAGCTACGGATCCGGGCTCCCCGCAAGAGGGCGCCCGGGAAAAACGCTTGCAGGTAGAGCGTCGTTCCCCATCCGTTGGGATCGCTTCCGGGATGGGTTCGAAGGGCAAAAATGCCGGCCGCATGGAGAACGGTCAGGGCGTGGTGCGTACCCACGAGGATCTCGAGGGCGCCCTTCTGCTTGCGGAGGGTCGCGAGCATAGTTCTGTGGTTTGGACCAAGACGTCTACCATCTGCCCATTCGCGTTTCTTGTCAAGGATTTGGTCTAAGGCTAGCCCTTTTTTACGAGTAATGGGGGCGTGGGTGGTCGTCAGGCTGTTTCTGGATTTCGGTCCGGATGCCGGATTTGGAATTTCCGGTATACTGGGCCCATGTCTTCCGCCTCCGCCCGTACGGCCGCCCGGCTCGCACTGTTCCTGATCTATGCCTGGTTCGGGATGCTGAAGGTCGTCGGCGCGAGCCCGGCCGAGGGGTTGGTGACCATACGCTGGCAACGGTCCTGGCCTATCCTGAGGCCGCGAGCTTGGTCGCGCTGTTCGGCGCCTTCGAGGTCCTGATCGGGACAGCGTTCCTGCTCGTCGGGGCCCGGCCCTGGGTGACGCGGCTGTTCCTATTGCATATGGCCATGACGTTCTTGCCTTTGGTGGCGTTGCCTTCTGTCACTTGGTCCGGCGTGTTCATCCCGACCCTGATGGGGCAGTATATCCTTAAGAACCTCGCGCTGCTGGCCCTCGTGAAGGGGTTGGCGGAGGATGAGGGGTGAGCGCCTGTCCGGCTTCTTCCCTATGCCCAGCCGATCCGCCCTCCTCTCTCTTCTTGTGGCCGCTCTGGTTGGCGGCGGGTGCGTTTATGGTTCTGCGGATGCGCCCGTTTCGGTGACATCTGCCACCGCGTCGTCCACCGTTCCCGTCGAGGAGGCCCCTGTCGCCTATCGTGATCTTTTTCGGCGTGAGGCTGAGCCTGAATGGCGGACCGTCTCTTTCGGTGACGTTTCCCTTTCCGTCCCGTATTCGCCTAAGTGGCGCTTCGCGGACGTCGGTCTCTCCGTCTACGATGCCGACCAGCCGCTTGATTCCCGGGGCGCGATCCGCTTCGGTCGACCCTCCGATGCCGGGACATACGTCTCCCGTGAATACGACGTCTCCCGTCGGCGCCTGATCGGCCCGCGGCAAGCCGATGCCGTCGCGGTCGTGCTGGTGGAGATGGAATGCGTGGACGGCTATGTCGCACGGCGGGTTACGGTCGGTGGGATCCGGGGGGTCCAGTATCACGCGGGTGGCGCGAAGGGGTGCGCACTCGGGTTCGCGTTCCAGCGCGGTGACTATCTTTACTACGTCAATAAAATTCCTGACCTCGGCCAACCGACCCCCGAGATCGATGCGGAAATGGAACGCGTCATCAAGGGCATCCGCGCTTCGGGGGAGTGAGGGGCGCTTAGATGGATGAAAAAAACCGCTTAAAATAGCGGTTTTTTGGTAATACTAGGAGGCGATGGCCTCTTTCTGTTCCGACCGTTCCTCATATGCCCGTCCCAGGTCCTTCGCCGCCTTCGATCGCCGCGCGAACAGCGTCACCATGAGGCCGACCAATCCCGCGAGGATGAAGACGAGCGCGATGCCGCGCGCCTGGCCGGTGCCGAACCAGGAGCCGATCCACTGGGCACCCTTGCCGTTCGTCATGAACGGCACGAACACGAAGTGGGCGAGCGGGCCAATCAAGAAGGCCGTGACGGGCGTCGCCGCCGATTCGATGCTCTGGGCGAAGCCGAACACACGCCCCTGCCG
>JACCDN010132822.1_pt1 | contig 31077 bp, 23 predicted proteins | sample 7441691 | NCBI WGS metagenome assembly JACCDN01 (sample SAMN15323439, study PRJNA562643) | freshwater metagenome | isolation source: river surface water | place: USA:Blue River Watershed | collected 2017-08-16 | reverse complement strand
CTCATAGGGTTTGAGGATAAAAGCATCCCAATCAATAAAAAGAAAAACGAAAAGTGGAGCAAGAAAAAAAGTAATGTTCGTAGGAGACCACTCATTTTTATCCTGATCTGGAGTCACTTTCTGATACCATTTTTGAATCAGATACATCAAAATTGGAAATACAGCGATGGAAATACCTGAAGCCATTTTGGCCATTTGAATCCCATTCCAGTCAAATATTCTTCCAAAGATCGCAAATATCCAAAAAAACAACGGTGGATAAAATGGTGGTAAGTTATGATAGGAAAAATCTGCAAAAAAACTCGTATGAGCAAAGGTGTTAAACATCGCAGCAAGCGTCACTTCGTCCCCCTGTGTTCCCCAAAACATCAATGCCAGATTATCAACAAAAATAAAATAACTAAGAGATGCGAGTACACCTGTAAGAACCAAAAAAGCCCACAAAGGCTTTTTTTTGTAAATGAAAAATACTCCCAAGATCAAGAAAACAAGCAAACAAAATCGTACACCAATAATATGCTGCAAATCAGAAAAATTGAGTTTACTCAAATCCATAGGTATGAAGACAAATACCTTTTTTAATTTTTGATATCAGTTTTGATGTGAAGTTCTCGAAGTTGTTTTTCATCCACTTCTGATGGAGAACCAACCATTGGTTCTTCTGCCTTTCCATTTTTTGGAAATGGCACAACCGCGCGAATATTTTTTTCTCCAGTAAAAAGCATCACCAAGCGATCAATCCCAGGCGCAAATCCACAGTGAGGAGGAGCACCATATTCAAAGGCCTTGATCATGTGACCAAATTTTTTATCCACGACTTCCTTGCCATAGCCTGCCATTTCAAAAGCTTTGTACATGAGTTCTGCATCTTTGTTACGAACAGCGCCACTTGAGAGTTCCAAGCCATTGGCAATAATGTCATATTGGTGGGCGACGATTTCAAGCGGATCTTTGTGGAGCAGTGATTCCATACCACCCTGAGGCATAGAAAATGGATTGTGGGCAAAATCAATTTTGTTATCAGTATCATTCCATTCAAAAAATGGAAAATCAACGACCCATGCCCAGGCAATCACATTTGGATCAGCCAGTTTCATCTTTTCTCCGAGGTGTGTACGCAATACTCCGAGTGATTTGCAAGACACTTCATATTTGTCTGCTACAAAAAATAAAATTCCGTTTTCAGCGAGTTCCAGAGTTGATTTGAGTTCACTGAGCTGCTCTTCGGAAAAAAACTTGGCAATAGAACCATCAAATTTTCCATCAACAAATTTCAAAAATGCCAGACCTTTGGCTTTGGCACGTTTGGCCACATCAGTGAGTTCACCTTCGATTTCACTACGAGAAAAATCTTGTCCACCGGGAACAAACATCGCACGAACATACTCTGCTTCTTTGAAAACTTTAAATTCACTCTGCTTGGCCCACTCAGATACATTGTGGATCTTGAGACCAAAACGCAGATCAGGTCGATCAGAACCATAGGACTCCATAACTTCTTTGTATGGAATACGAGGAAATGGTTTGTTCTGAACAACTTTTCCAGCAACATTTTCAGTCAGTTCAATAAAAAGTGGCTCCATCAAGGCAAAAAACTCATCTTGAGACATAAAACTCGTTTCGCAGTCGAGCTGGTAAAACTCTCCAGGTGAACGATCAGCCCGAGGATCTTCATCACGCATACAAGGAGCAACCTGGTAATAGCGATCAAATCCAGCTACCATGAGGAGCTGTTTGTACTGCTGCGGAGCCTGTGGCAGAGCATAAAATTTGCCAGGATGAATTCGACTTGGTACCAAAAAATCTCGCGCACCTTCTGGAGAAGAAACCGTCAAAATTGGCGTAGAAATATCCACAAAATCACGTTTTTCCATCCACTGACGGATAAAGGCGATCATTTTGGCACGAAAGAGAATATTATTTTTGAGTTTTTCACGACGAAGCTCGAGGAATCGATATTTGAGACGAAGTTCTTCATCATCTTCACCTTTGCTCGTTTCAAAAATTTCAAATGGCATCGGTTTGGCAGTACTGAGGACTGTAATTTCACTTGCAAGGACTTCAATTTCACCAGTTGACATTTCACTATTGATAGTATTTTCAGCACGTTTGACCACAGTTCCTTTAACACGAATCACATATTCATATTTCAATCCTTCGACAATACTCATGTCCCCCATTTTTTCAGGATTAAAAACGACCTGAGTCAAACCATAACGATCACGAAGGTCCACAAAAACCAGACCACCAAGGTCACGACGTTTGTGCACCCAACCAGAAATCAAAACCTCATTTGAGACATTACTGAGAGAAAGTTCACCACAGGTATGTGTTCGATACATATAAAATAGTACTAAAAGATAGAGCTATCCTAGCAAAATATCCCTAAAAATGCAAGAGTTTGGGCTATTAGGATTTTTTTCTTTTTTACTTCGGAGAAACAATCGTCCAATCCAAAATTTTTACTTGATCATTCGGTTCAATGGAAAAATGAACATTGGCAATATACGCATTATGTCCATCTTCATAGGATACTTGCACTATTCCATTTTTTTCAAAAACAAGGCGAGTAGTATAAAACTTTCCTCCCAAAACTTCTTTTTCCGGTGAAAGTGTAGAAATATTTTCTTTGATATAGGCTTCGACTACTTTTTGTTTTTCCTCAGAGAGAAGATTGGAACTATCAGAAATAATATAAAACTCTACAATGTTGATCTGTTTGGGTGCTGGTACTTCAAATACCCCCCTCGCTGTATAGGTCGCTGTTTTATCCGAATAGATAATAATTGTCTCCCCCGCAGCTCGGTGCTCGAATGAGTGAACCGTAAAAGTACTGGTCTTGGGCGGGGTTGGTGAAAGAGCATCGATATTCATCGTAACGAACTTTTCAATGGCAACTTTGACTTCAGGAGAAAAATCTTGAGCGGTTGAAGATGGCGACGTTGAAGAAGCCGTCGGTGTAGGTTTCGAAACAGAATTATCTTTTCTTGTGTAGAAAAAAACACCACCAAAAATAACCACCAAGATGAGAAGCAAAAGAAGCATACGTGACTTTGGCGTAGGAATATTATCTTTGGGAGAAGAAGAAAGCTCTGGGCTATTTGGTTCCATAGAAAAAAATTAAGAGAATAAAAGTATAAATTGAGTATAACACCCCTCTCCCTCCGAAACAAGAAAAAAGATAACCCTATGGGAGGGCTATCTTTATTGTGCTTAGTTTTTTACTTCCATTTCACGAGCACTCGGTGAAGTGATTTCTTTGATAAGAGGCATAATAGTCACTGGAGGTTGCCCTGGTTGTGGTTCATATTGCGTCAAGATTTCTTTTACCAGAGGCACGACAATGAATCTCTGATAAAAATATGGTTGATCCGTTGGAATATTGGTTACAGGAAATTTGAGAGCAGGAACATAGAGTTCATTGGACAATCCTGTTTCTGGTACATATTGATAGTGCGAAATATATATTTTTTCTGGAGTTCCGAGATTGAGTGTGCGAGTATTTTCAGTCGGCATTTGATACCAACCACTTCCACCATTTTCAGCAATTTTCAAAATACGATTCGCATCAGTTTCTGTTTCATAATTTGATTTTTGATATTGATTGGTAAAGAGGTTCCAAACACCCTGCCCTTTCATTTTGCGAATATCCACATTGACGTGAAGACCAAAATCCATTCCATTGCTTTCGGTAATTTTTTGTCCTTCGATAGCGATAGGATAAACAACACTGATAACATCTGGAATATACTGCGAAATCACACTGGTATCAGGGGCCATTCCCTCTGCAAATGGCATTGGATAATTATTCTTCCAACTTTCTTCTACAACAGGTGTTCCATATTGGTCACGAGAAATACCAAATTCATCGAGGAACTCATTGGCAATAGCAATAATTCTATCATTACTTGGGATATCTTTTTCTGTCAAAGGTTTGGGTGCATCACAATTGGCCCGAGAACAAGGTGGATACCATTTTTCATAATTTGGATTGATGTTCATGTTTCCATTTTGCAGATCAACATTGATAATGTAACCATCGGGGGTGTTTTGTGAAAGTTGAAAATTTTGCAAAACAGCATTATCAAACTTGGACAAATCAATCATGCCATTATTTTTTTCGACAATCGCCTGTGCAAAATCACGTGAAAATCCTGTATCTTTGATACGACGAAAAACACCGGCCTCTGTTTCAGTAAGATCCAAAGGTTCGCCCGTATATTTGTACATATAGTTATAGTAGGGCGCAATCATCTTGTCCATCATACCAAGCGATGAGACAGGATTATTGCCAACGGCAGCTGGTTCACTCACTGCCATTGGTGACACAGCTCCACCACCTTGACGAGATCCAGAGTAATCAGCAGAGATGGCTTCCGGACTACCGAGAGGCATGGCTCCCGCAGCACTATTGGTGAGCGGTCCAAAAGCATTGCGAGGCAACTCTCCAGCCACAGAAAAAGTATGACTATTGAGAACATAGGCACTAACGAGAAGCACGGCACCAAGCGTAGCAGCTCCAGCGAAGAGCACTGGTTTTTTTACCATAGATGAAAAATAAGAAATAAAATTTTGTTTTTTTTGGAAAGGATGAGACATCAAAGCGCGTTTCAAATTTTGAGCAAATACTTCATCAACTTTTACAGCCGGACGTGCACGAAGCATTTTTTCCAAAATAGCTATGAGCATTTTTTCTTCCTCCCGCAAAGATGGATCAAGAGCATAGAGTTCAGAAAGGATTTGATTGATTTTGGATTCGTTCATATTGAAGAAAAATAATGGAGATAAAAAGAAAGAAAAAGAGAAAGCGGCATGAGCATACGAAGCTCCTTGATACCCCGAGAAAAACTCATTTTACAACTTGCTTCACTTTTTCCCACAATACTTGCAATTTCACTATACGTGAGATTTTCCCATACTCGCAAAATAATAATTTCCTGTTGATCTTGAGTAAGTTTTTTCAAATATTCCTGCACTTCATGATACATGAGATTGATTTCGATCTGATCTTTACTTTTTTCATTATCAGAGAGGATGACATCTTCAATATTTTCTGTCGTTTTATTTTGTCGATAAAAATCAATAATACTATTACGAGTTATTTGATAAAGCCAGGCGCGAAAATTTCCCCGGCCCACTTTATACGAAGAAATTTTTTCCAAAGCCTTTAAAAATATTTGACTCGTGAGATCTTCTGCAATCTCTTTTTTTGGCACCCGATATGACACAAATCGATAAATATCTTGAATATAAGCATCATAAAGAGGACCAAAGGCAGTGGCATCTCCGGCTTGAACTTGCTCTAACAGAGATTGTTCTTGAATTATATCCATGGATTTAGAATCTAAAAAAGAATCTCTATTGTAGTATACGTAAAAAAAAAGAAAAAGTAACAAAAACCCCTCATCGGAGGAGTTTTGCTATTTATTTGAGACTATTTTCTTCAGGAAGAAGTTCATCTTTGAGTCCTTGTAAATACTCTACCCCCTCAACCAAAAACTTTTTTTTATAAATTTTTTCTTCATACAAAAATGCTATATGCTGACAAGTTGGCTCAAAATTCAATGCTGCAGGCTGAACAAACAAGGGCTTGCCTTGTGAAAATAACTGTACGGTTGCGTGGAATACACACTCTTTGGAAGGAGTTGCGTTCGTATTGGTAATAGTACCAGTCAAGAGCCAGACCTCTGGCTGATGAGTAATCATTTTTTTTGTTATGACCTTTCCTGATGGATCAATAAAAGCAATTTCCATCGAATCTGCCACAGATAATACTTGACGAAAGGTATCTGAACTTTTTCGATTCATAAAAAACCACACTCCGAAAATAAAAAGTCCCATCACCCCAACGCCGACCAAAAGTAACAATATTTTTTTCATAAAAATAATTAGATAAGAACAAGAGAGATTAACAATAAGAGAAGACCCAATGTTTGAGCCGTAACATGATGATGTTGACGGCGAACTTGGACGACGATTGAAAGCAGTAAGGCGAATGAAAATAAACCAATAAAAAAGATATAGACTCCCGTAGAAAAATTAAATAGTGTTGAAACAATTCCCCCAGACTGCTTGGCCTCCATATATTTTTCGAGAGGTGTCGGAGAAACAATTTTTACGCTTTTCCAGGAAAGAGTGAAATAGTGTACTTGATTATTTTCATCAATCACTTGTAAGGATGGTTCAACCACTGGTTGAAAAAAGCTATTGATAGGCTTATTTATCGAAAGTTCTCCGAGGTAAAGACCGCCTTCTTGGCGCTGAAGGGGTATAAAATAGGGTCCGATATTCACCACAGCTTTTTCTACTTTGCCCTCAATACGTACCTGTGCCATAAAGTGAGCCCTGCCCCCTTGTACTTTCCAATCAACAAAAGAATTTTCTCTTTGGATTTGAACAAAATTTATAGGCGCAGCAACCAGCTCTGATTCAGATAAACCATCTGTCGTGCTTGTAGCTACACTGTTTTTATCTTGTATCAGAGGAAATGAAGTAAACAAATTTGTCTTTGGAGTACCAAAATGTTGAGCTACATAGACGGTCGAAAGATTATCAAAATATCCATTTTCCATAGAAACACCAAACTGCGTGAACTCAGGATCCACCAAATTGGCATAGTGACTTGGACTCTTCATCCACGCAGAAAAAATTTCTTCAGCACTCATAAATCCCATAGCCAAATTTTCTCCAGCAACCGTATAGTTATATCCAGCATCCTTTAAAAAATTTCCGAGTTGAGAGTCTTGTGGACTAGTATGACCAAAATATTGCAAATTGGCCATATCGAATGCCTTTTGGCGTGAAGAAACATGAAGCGTTGACAAAGGAGAAAGAGGTGCAATACCTTGTTCTTGTCGCAAAGCATTGGTGAGGAGCAGTAATTTTTCTTCTTCCTCAGCAAGGACATCTGGCATGACAAATACGACACTCGGAATAAGCAAAGCAAACAAAAATACCAATGCTTTGAGAGATAAAAAAAATCCAGCATAAAAAACAGCTCGTTTGGTATGCAAAAAATGAGGGTGATAGTTATTTCCCTCATGTGGGATGAAAAAATCTTTGAAATGTTTCTTCATAGATAGTTACTTAAAAAGTATACCATATCTCTGCAGATGAAACAAAAAATCCCTGCTTTACACTGAGCTTGTCAAAGTGTGCAGGGATCTTTTCTGAAAAATGTTTTTATGCCATTTTTTTCTTGTGAATTTTTGCAACAAAAAATCCTTCAATCTCAGTGGTCGGAAAAATGCGTACAGCTTTGGTAATATCTTTATGAAATACTTTTTCTTTCCAAGCAGGGAGACCGGGAAGGTATTTTATACCCGAAAAAATGTGAGAGATATCTTCAATTTCAGCTTCTTCAGGAAATCGTTGCAAGAGACGAGAAATTTGAACTTCGTTTTCTTCTGGAGCAAACGTACAAGTAGAATACACCAGTGTTCCCCCAGGTTTCAATGCATACCAGGCTGAAAATAAAAGCTTGCGTTGCTTCATGGCCATTTCTTTTACTTTCTTTTCATTCCAATACCCAAAGGTCTTTGGATCTTCTTTCAAAAATCGTGCTTCCGCACTACATGGAGCATCTACCAAAATTTTATCAAAATAACCAATATGATCTCCACACAAATCTGATCCATCTTCTTGTTTGAGGACAAATTTCCAATCAACGCATTCCTGTTTTACCCCAAGAAGCTCCATATTGTGTTTGAGCTTGAAAAAACGAATTTTACTATTGTCATTGGCAATAAGTTCTCCGTTTTGAGACATCATCGCGGCGATCTGTGAAGTTTTGCTTCCAGGGGCAGCAGTCAAATCAAGGACACTCTCCCCTGCCTGAGGATCAAGCACGAGCGGAGGAATCATACTTGCCAAACTCTGCATGTATATTTTTCCTTCTGAATACAAAGGAAGATCTACCATCTCACGCTTGGTTTTATTTTGCAAAATATAGGCACCAGGATGCCAGGATACTTCTTGCATCTTAAAGCCAAGATCATGGAGGGCTTTTTCAATCTCTTCTTTTTTTGCCTTGAGTGTGTTCACGCGAAAGGTACTTGGCTTTTGAAAAAAAGTTGAATCAAGAGTAGCAAGATTTTTTTCTCCGACAATACGACCAAGACGATCCCAAAATGCCTGCGGAATTTCTGTATTCAAGGTTACCGTTTTATTTCTTCGTTTAAACTTTTTTGGCATAATTCTTTTGTATTAGTTTAGAAATGCAATATTTTATTGCAATCCAAGGCAGCAGTGAGCACCAAAGTGAGACGTAGCAAACGCCTACGTCGAACGAGGAGCGCAACGATAACGCAGGAGTGCAAAAAATATTGCGTTTCCCTACGGTTTGATTCTATTGAGTAAACGTGGGAAGGGAATACATTCGCGAATATGCTCCGCTCCTGTCATCCAACGCACCATACGCTCGAGTCCAAGACCAAAACCAGAATGAGGAACACTGCCATATTTACGCAAATCCAAATACCAATCATAATCTTTTTCATCGAGGCCTTCGTGTTTTATTCTCTCGAGAAGCAATTCAATGTTATCTTCACGTTGAGCTCCACCAATAATTTCACCCGATCCTTCAATACCAATCAAATCAACATTGAGCGCTAATTCATCATTGTTTGGATCACGTTTGACATAAAAAGGCTTGATTGCTTTGGGCCATTTGTGAATAAAAACAGGGACATCAGAATCTTTGGTCAAGAGTCCTTCATCATCATTGCCCAAATCTTCACCATACTTGATATCACTTCCGAGTTCGTGCAATTTTGGAATAGCTTCATCATAGGTAAGACGAGTAAATGGCTTTTCCAAAACTTTTTGAAGAGGAGTCACATCACGTTCAAGAACCGCAAGCTCTTCCTGACAATCTGCCAAAACTTTTTTGATAATATATTTGACCATACCTTCTTGAATATCCATGTTTTCATCATGCTCAACAAAGGCAGCTTCAGCATCCATCATCCAAAATTCAGTCAGGTGTCTTTTTGTCTTACTTTTTTCAGCACGAAACACTGGACCAAAGTCATAGACACGGCCCGTTGAAAAAATGGCAGCTTCACTATAGAGTTGTCCGGATTGCGAAAGATAAGCATGTCCGAGATCAAAATACGGAACAGGAAAAAGTGTGGTTGTACCTTCACACGCATTGGGAGTAAAGACCGGTGAATCTGTGCGAATAAAATTTTCTTGATGCAAATATTCATTGACTGCGGTTTGAATGACATCACGTACACGCAGGATTGCCCATTGACGTTTGCTGCGGAGCCACAGATGTCTATTTTCCATCAAAAAATCAGGCCCATGTTCTTTTTTGGCAATGGGAAATTCTTCAGAAATCTGATAGACGCGAATATCTGTTACCTGTACTTCAAACAGATTTTCTTTTTTTGGGTGCGACTTGACAATCCCTGTAAGAGACAGAGATGACTCCTGCGTCAGACTTTCAGCTGCTTGCCAAACTTTTTCAGGTACTTCTTGTTTGTTGACAATTGCCTGAATAAATCCACTTCCATCACGCAATTCTAAAAATATCAAAGAACCACTGGAACGTTTGTTGTGAAGCCAGCCAGAAAGTGTGACTTCACTCTCCCGAAAAGAGGCGATTTTTTGGATCAAGGTTTTCATAAACAAAACTTAACAAATGAACCTTTTCACACTATCAATTTTTTTCTCTTTTGGCAAGTTTTTTGGCTCCATTTTTTTTTGAAAAAACAAGAGAAAAAAGAAAGAAAACAAGAGAAAAAAGAACAATCATAGGACCAGTTGGGGACTCAAAATAAAATGAGACCCACAGTCCAGCAACAGTCGAAACGACTGAAAATATAACCCCAAGAAAAATTGTCTGTAAAAAACTTTTTCCCCACTGTACGGCAGCCATTACAGGTATAACCATCAGAGCACCAATAAGCAGTACACCCACAATTCGCAGTGAAATCGCCACAGTCAATGCAGACAAAAAAATCATACCAAAATTATACCACCGTGTAGGCAGACCCTCGGCTCGAGAAAGTTCTTCATCAAGAGTAATAAGAAAAAACTTTTTATAGAAAAAACTCACAGAAAGAAAAATGATACTTCCCAAAATTGCCATGGTGACAATATCTTCTTGACTTACCGTAGTAATACTTCCAAACAAAAAACTCATGATTTGATTTGAAAAACCTTTTTGAAAAGAAGCAAGGACAAGCGCGAGTGCCAAACTTCCGGATAAAAATAATGATAAAATTGACTCACCAAAAAATTTTTTATTCTGTCTCAACGCCTCAATACCAAAAGAAAAAAGAACACTCACACCCAAAGCACCAAAGAGCGGTGGAATACCTACTAAAGATGCTACGACCACGCCAAGCAAAGACACATGCCCAAGCGTATCGGCCATATATGAATACCGACGAAACACCAAAAACGCACCAATGAGTGGAGCAATCACGGCAATAATCAGACCAGATACAAACGCCCGCACCATGAAATCGTATTGAAATATTTCAAACATACAGATTATTTATTTTCTTTCATATAAGCAAAAAATGCACCGATCATCGTCGTAATAGGAACAGCAAAAATCAAACTCATGCTTCCTGCCAAGGTTCGAACAATTTCTTCGCCAATCATTTCACTACTCAGTGTCACCCAGAGTGGTTGCTCGTATATCGACAAAAGAACCAACACAGGCAAAGCAGCACCAGCATAGGCTAATACCAAAGTATTGACAAGAGCAATAATATGTTCTTTCCCCACTGACATTCCACGTTTGTACAGCTCCTTCACACCGAGCGTTTTATTGGCAAGATGAATTTCCTCTACGGCTGCAGATTGGCTCGTCGTCACATCATCAAGGACACCCAGAGTTCCAATCAAAATCCCTGCCATGAGAATACCCCTCAAATCAAGCGCACCGAGTGGACTGGACAATAAAAATTGCGCATCCTCGCTCCCCATGCCAAAAAGACGCCCAAATTTTGTTGCAAAAAGAGCAAAAACTACAGCAAAAACTAAAGTAATCAAAGTACCCAAAGTTGCCACCACGGTTCGACGATTGATTCCATGAGCGAGCAAAATTGAAAAAGTAACAATCAAAAATGAGCCAATACTGGCAATAAAAAGTGGATTTGAGCCAGACGAAATCTGAGGAACAATAAAAAACATGATGATAACAATACTTGAACAGAGTCCAAGAAGAGAAAACAATCCTCGTTTTTTTCCAACCACCAATAAAACAACCACAAAAAATGCCAATGCTAAAAAAATCATTTTTGGAAAACGATACAGATCAACAATAGAAAATTGTGTGTCCCCATTGGAGGTTTTATGTTGTAACAAAATAGCCGTATCACCAATGCGCAAACGTTGTGACTCCTGCATAGCAGTATGTACCACGCGTACTTCTATTTCTGTCCCTTTGAGATCCCCTGCTTCAAATCGTACTCGTACATCCTGAAAATCATCCCCTATTTCATCTTTTCCAGAACGCACAATCGTCATCACTTCTGCTCGAAAAAAACGTTCTTCCTCGCTCATAGGAACAGATGTCGAAGAATCTTCAGATTGAGCCTGTACAGCAAAAATTGGGCCAAAAAAGCCCAAACAAAGAAAAAGAGAAAAAATAATTTTTTTTGTACTAATGAATTGCGCCTTCATCTTCATAAAGTTCATGACTAAACATGTGTGCGTCAAAAAGTTTTGCAGAGCTCTGACATATCAGCCGACGATGGATCCCGACAATTGACTTTGCCCTTTCTTTCATAATATCAATATCGTGTGAAACAATAACAATCGTCAATCCTTTTTTATTGAGATCATCGAGCAATTCAAAAAATTTTGTTTTGACATTTTCATCAACACCAACCGTCGGCTCATCAAGAATAAGGATTTTTGGACTTCTTGCGAGTGCTCTTGCAATAAAAACACGCTGACGTTGACCACCAGAAAGTTCAGTTACGAGTTTGCGTCTCATATCCCAAATATCGAGCATTTGCATTGCGTCTTTTGCTGCGTCTTTATCTCCCTGACTCAAAAAAGAAAAAAATTTACTTGAAGCGATTCGAGCACTCTGTACTACTTCTTGTACGGTGGCAGGAATCATAATATCACTACTGATAATACGCTGAGGAACATAGCCAATATCGAGATGTTCTTTGGCTTTTTGCACACTGTGACCAAATACACGGATATCACCACTTTGAAGAGGCAAGAGACCCAACAAAAGTTTCAGAAGGGTAGATTTTCCAGCCCCATTTGGTCCAATCAGAGCAACATAATCCCCATCAGGGATACAAAAAGTGACATCATCAAAAATTATTTCATCACCATACGAAAAAGAAACTCCTTCAAAAGAAATATTTTTGGTATTTGGATCACACTTTATTGACATAACATCGCCATCCTCAAATTATTCAAATTTTCTTTCATAAGAATATCATAATCTTTTCCATTTTTATTTTGCTCTTCACTCAAACCTTCAAGTGGATTGAGGACCAATGTACTGGCACCAACTTCTTTTGCCAAAGTTTCAGCAAGTTTTGGTGTAACCAATGTTTCAAAAAAAACAGTGGTAATATTTTTTTCTTTCATAAGACGTGAAAGTTCGGCAAGGCGTGCAGCTGAAGGTTCTTCATCAGGTGAAAGACCTGCAATTGGATGCATCTCTATATTATACCTTTTTCCCAAATATTGAAAAGCATCATGGGACACAACAATATCTCTGAGAGAGCACTGTGCCAATTTTGTTTTATACTCTTGGTCAAGTTTAACAAGCTCACCAAGGTAATTGGCACCATTTTTTTCATAGGTACTTTTGTTTTGAGGATCAATTCCGACCAAAAGCTGAACAATCACTTCTACTTGTTTTTGGGCCAAAACTGGATCAAGCCAAATGTGTGGATCAAACTCACCATGTTCATGTCCATGTTCGTCTTCATGTCCATGTTCGTCTTCATGACCATGTTCGTCTTCATGACCATGTTCGTCTTCATGAACACTCTCAGAAGAAGGCTGAAGATTTTTTTCCAAATAATGCGCCATTTCTAGAGAAGTAACCCCTTTTTTTATCAAATCATCTTCAAGCGATTCTGCCCACGTATCAACCCCAGCACCATTGAATACAAAGGCTTTCGATGATTGTATTTGGATAATATCAGCAGGAGTTGGTTCATAATCATGAGGCTCAACTCCCCCTGGAGTGATCAGATGAAGATTTACTTTTTCTCCTCCCACTTTTTGGATAAAATGTGCGAGAGGATAAATACTTACCGCAACATCAACAGATGAAGAAGGAGTCACAGATTTTGTTTCTTCTTGCGTTTTTTGAGCACAACCAGCTCCAACGAAAAAAAGAAAGAAAACAAGAAAAAAACTGATTTTTTTTTGTATAGACATACTATAAGATAGAATATATAAATAAAACAATGAAAGAACAATTTTTACAAAAACCAAAAAATTCAAGATTCTGAAAAACATTTGTAAATTTGTTCATTTCTTTGAGTTGTTTTTATGTATTGAGTATATGCAAATCATTTGCATTTGTCAAGTGACTTTGGGGATAAAAAAGATACTCTTTTTGAGAGTATCTTTTGGCAAAATTATTTTTTCTTCTCAGAAACAACAATCTGCTCACCTCCAACCAGACCTTTTGTTATCTCCGTATTTCCATCACTTCCCGTAAGGCCTACCTCCACTTCAATTTCTTTGGCAACGGTTTGAGGTTGATCTACAATTTTTACTATTTTTTTGCCATCTTGAAAAAGAATGGTTCGTATTGGCAGAGCGACAACACCGTCTCTGCTTTCCACCAAAATTTCTGTATTTGCAGTCATACCACTTTTGATTCGTTCATCTTTTTGCAAAAATTGCAATGTAACCTTGTAAGTAGCAACTCCTTCTACGATGGTTTCAGCTGGATCAATCGTAGTAACCTGTGCCTCAAATACAGAGTCATCTCCATACGCATCGAGACGAATATCTGCGGTTTTTCCAGGAGCAATTTTGGCAATATCTACTTCCGGGATATTGGCTTCTACCTCATAATCCGCTTCTGATATAAGACCAATGGCTGTACTATTGGACGAAATAAATTGTCCTACTTTGGCCTCTACCTTTGTAATAATTCCACTAATTGGAGCCCGGATAATCGTCTTATTGAGATTCGCCTGTACACCCTGATAATCTGCTGAAGCCTGTGAAAGGCGTGCTTGTGCAGAAGCAAGATTTGCCTGTGCTTGTTTTATTTTTAGCTCCTGCGCAGAGATTTCTTCAGGTCTTGATCCGGCTTGCTTGAGGACCAATTCTTGACGTGCAATATTGAGATTGTTTTGAGCAGTATTGAGACTCGACTCAGCAGCTTGAATAGTATTTTTATTTTGTGAAATTTGGGATGAAATGGCTTGTTGCTGACTCACAAGAAGTCCAAGTGCTGTATTGATATTTGCTTTCGCAGTATTCACGTATCCACGATACAGATTTTCTGTATCAATAGTCAAACCGGCATTTTCATCGACAGCAAGAGAGAGAGAATTGAAAAAAATTCGAAGACTTGCGAGATTTTGCTTGGCTTCTACGAGAACCAAATCCCTGGCAGCACTCTCACTTGAAAGACTAAAAATATCTGACTGAAAATCTTGCATCAATGTTTTCAAACTTATTCTTTCTCGTTCAATTTGATTTCTCATTTCTGAATCTTTGGTAAAAAAACTCAAACGATCAAAATCATTTCCTCGTGTAAAAAGATCAGCGACTTGTTCCAAAAAAGCAGAATTGCCATAGGTAAAGGCGGTTTCAAGAGTTTCAGGAACATCCGCATAAACACTCTCAAGGTCAGTAACGGCTTTTTGCTTTGTTATTTCAAGATTATTGTTGGCATCAGAGAGAGCGGTTTGTGCCTTTTGTACATTGAGCTCTGCGACCAAAAGCTCTTCAGATCGGGTTCCATTTTTGAGCTGATCGAGGCGCACTTGTTCATTTTGAAGGGCTGCCTGGTACTGAGACACATCTGCTCTGCTACTCGCAATAGCCGCACCCGAACGATTTCGGTTGGCCAAAATATCAGCACTACTGAGAGTCGCCAATACATCTCCAGATTTGACAGTATCCCCTACTTTTACTTTGACCGTCGCTACTTTTCCAGCCTGTTCAAAAGCCAGATCCAAAGCTTGTGCTGGTTTTACTTTTCCAGTCACACTTACTTTTTGGACAACATTTTGTTTTTCTGCAGTGATAGTTTCGTACTCTGGAACTTTGGTTCGAGTCGCAGAAACAATCATAAAAATGAGCAAAACCGTAGTGATGGCCAAAATGATACGATTTCTTTTTTTCATAGAGAGAAATGAGAATTAAATATTTTTTGGATGAGACGCAAGCAATTTTTTGACAATGGTAATAAATTGATCCAGTTCTTTGTTATTGAGTATTGAAAACATTTTTCCCATATGATCTTCAATATGATCTTTTCCTTTGATGAGCATGTCTTTTCCCTTTGGGGTGATCCGAAGCAAAACTTTTCGCCTATCAAGCGGAGACTGAACTCGCACAATACTTCCGGCTCGAACCAACCGATTCACAAGAGAAGTCGTAGACGGCGGAGTAATGGAGAGAAAATGAGAAAGTTCTTTCATTTCAGAGAGGTCATGCTCAAGGATGTATTCGAGGACATGAACACGCAAACAAGTAAATGGATCAGGAGCAATATGTTTTTCACCTTGAGGCAGTATTTTTTTCAGAGCCATGATCAGTCCCGTCAGCTCTTGAACCTTGGAAGACATATCAAGATAGTTAGATACTCTAAATGTTACTAGAGTACAACAAAAAGGCTCTTTTTGTCAAGCAGAGAGAGTCAAAAAACAAACAAAAATTTATTTATTTCAGAAGGCCAATTTTGAAACCATTGAGGATTTCAGCGACAGATCCTTGATCTCCATGTTGTCCTTGAAAGGCTACAGTACCGTCTTTGCCACAAATACGGACAATGGCTTTTTCTCCCCCTGGATGCTCAGCAATCCAATCAGTGAGATCATAGACAGTACCATTTATGGTAGACCAACATTTTTCACGAGTATTGGCTTCCTGGATTTGTTCGAGGCTATAGTTCACTTCTGAGACAACGGGAGTTGGCTTGGCCTGGGGATTTTGGACTTCGGGAGTTGGTGAAATTTTTGACCCACAACCAGAGAGAAAGACATCGAGACTTGCTACGACAATTAATTTTTTCATAGATATTTGGTTAAAAATATGTAGTATTGGACGTCGGAACTATTTTACAGAAGGAAAAAGGATATATCTATATTCCTAATCTAACTGCATATGAATAAATATTGAGACAGGATCCTTTTGAAAATCTCAAAAAGAAACCAACCGAGCTATATTTTTTATAATCGATCTTCATCAATATCTATATGAACAATAGCTGTATTTTCCTCTCCAGAGAGTTCCCAGTTTACAGTAATTCCTAAAGCCTCATTTTGAAACAAAACCCCTTCTTGAAGAAAAATATCAGCATTATCTCTTTCTTGGTCATTTAAATTATTGTGTACATGCGGAGATACATCAATGACTAATGCACTTCCACTCATAATATGGGCAAATGGCAAATCGACAATTCCCCTTTCTCGAGGATTATCTGTATAACACAAATTCAAAAGTATTCCACCATTTTGAGGGATAGTCTGGAGAGCTCCAAAAGCATCCCCAGATAATAAATCCCTAATCTCTCCATCAATTCCTATGGGTTTTCTATATTCAATACAAAGCGGGTGTACTTGATATGGGATTCTCAATAATTGTTTACCCTCAGTGCTCACTTCCAATGCCTTGAGTGTATATTCTCCATCACTTTGGATAGTTTGCGTTGATACCCACTGTTTATTAAACGCCCTGCCCGCTAAATATTTATACCACGCACCAAGATGACCTCTCAAAGACAATCCCATTACATCAAAAATATTTCCATATTCAATGACATTACAATTAACATAGTCACTCCTAAAAGAATCTTCGCCACAATCAATACGATTTGCATGGCCAAGACCCAAAGCAGAATGACCTATTTCATGAGTTACTGTGCCTTGATCAAACTCGTTTAAACGAATATGTGGCATTGGTTTTGTAAAAGAACCTTCTTCTGTTTCAATCATTGGTTTAGGTCCAAAACTTCTCTCCATAAGTGAAGGATAAACAATTACCATATCAATATTTGCAAAATCAATAGAGGGATCACACATCTCTACGGCCATCACAATCTCTTCATACTGAGAAGCAGGAAATCCGTTATTTTCTGTATCCCAAACATCAGAAATAACGATATTCGATATTGAAGTATTAAATTTTCCAAATAAAACTTCATCGTAATAACTATTTACATCATCAATAACCGTTCTTAAATTTTCAGCATTGGGAATTTCATCTTCAGGTCTCCATCTCAGAAGACAAATCGCTGTGCGAAGATCTATTGGATCCCTACGAGCAAGAGCAAAATCAGTTATAGATTGAGAAAGATTTTTTGAATAAAAAGGAAGTTTAAGCTGCAATAAACGAAGAATATCTGTTTGTGACTCTAGAAAAAAAATCTCTACCTCACTATTTCTTTCTTTTGAAGAAAATTTCTTTCTATTTTGTAATAATTTTGGTAAGGTTTGTTTTTTTAAAGAGATAATAACTTTCTCTATATTAGTGTTATCTGACTTATTTTGAAAAAATTGTAACTGTGTAAGAGCTAATTTTAATTCTTTTTGTACAGCTAATTCTTGGGAAAACGACACCTCAGGTTGTTCTTTTTGTAATTGTGCTAAAATCTTTTCATTTTTATTTAAAATTAAAGAAAATTGATACAATGTTTCAGGTAAATTTTTTGTTTTTTTTAAATATTGTATTTTATCGTCAATTTGTTGAAGTGAAAACGAATGAAGTAACAGCTCCTTTTCTTCAATATCCGCAATTTGAAATTTTTTATTATATTCATTAAGAACTTTTTCTGACTCCAATAATAAATTGGTAAGTTGCAAATCCGTTTTTAAAACAAATGGTTTAAGCAAATTAATCTCCTGTTTCAAAGCATTATTTTTTTGAAGTATATTTTGAGTATCTAAAGAAGTAGTAGAATTTAATTCGAATGAGGTTACTGTTTCTGATTTTTCTACAGTTATCGGTTTTATAGACTTATCAGTAACTTCTTCTAATTTTACTTTTGAACTTAACGGAAAAGTTGCAAAAGCAAAACTTCCTCCTAAAAATAATGATAAAACAGCGAGGCTCATTTGGAGGTTAGTAACACTTTTTACTTTTGTTTTTGTGAGCATAATTTATGATAAGACTCAAAAAAATTTAGTATATCAGATATGATACTCCTTAAAATCGTCTTTGTAAAAAATATACAAATCACATCCTAATGAAATTGTATGTATTCTATCCACTATAAATATGTAAAAAATCGATTCCTTCTGCAGTATACAAAAACACAGCTTATTATTGCTATGTTTTCAAGTGCAAGTCATAATAATGGACATTGGAACTATTTTACAGGAGAAAAAAAATTATGTGTATATTCCAAATTTTACCTCCTCGAACGACTCACGATATTTTTCCTAATTCATTTTTAAAATCCTCAACAATCCATTCGATAAACTGTTTTCCATTTTCTTTTGAAACAATCCACAGAGGATGATTATCCGCGATTCCATTATCACTAAAATCTTTGAGATGGTTTGTTCCAAAGGCATCTTTGATTATATTCTTTTTATAACTCGAGGAAGGAACTTCGACAAGTACTTCATTTTCAAATAGCATCATCGAAATTTCAACATTACCTGCATGTGCATCTGTTGGTCCATCAAGTAACTCACACATCTTTTTTTCTGTCTCCTCAGATCCCACAGAAATATGGAGAAGTTTTATTCCTTCGTACTTCATTTCATGTTCCAAAACAAAAGAATCAAGAAATTTAAGATTTCCACCATGAAATGATGCAAACGTAATCGTCTGGGCATAGGGCCTCAGAGAATGGCAGATGTCCAAAAGAGTACGCTTCAGAGTATCAGTAGAAATCCAGACAGATCCAGGAAACCCTTCGTGTTCTTCTGAACAGGTAACTCGTAGCGTTGGCAAAAATACCATATCAGGAAAAGATGTTTCCGAATCACGAATAATACGATCCATTAAAAATGAATCAGTTCCTGTCGGTAAAAATGGGCCATGCTGTTCAGTAGCCCCCATAGGAATAACAAAGGTGTATTTTTGCTTCGTATCAAAATCTGTTGTTTTTATATTTTCAAGAAACATAGCAAAATAACATAAATATATACATAGGATATCACAATAGGCTAAAAAAGTCTTCTAGTTCGATTCCGCTTGCGGGTACAAAAAAACACAGCTTATTTCAGCTATGTTTTCATCAGCAGGCGCGGCCGGAATCGAACCGACGCGACTTCTTTTGGAGAGAAGCATACTACCATTATACTACGCGCCCATTTATTTTTTTGGAATAGTGTTCCCAAATTTTTTGCAATTCCATTATTATTCTTACATCATAATAACGGATAGCAACACATCCTCGATAATTCTCTTTCTTACTCTTTCCTGTATTTGGCTTTCTATATATCTTATAGAATTGACTCTTTGGAATGGCTGTTATTCTAGACCAAAATTCAATTTCTTGCAAGTCCTGATGATATTCATGCAAATGAAGAGATATTCGAAATTTTTTTTCATCTACCTTAAAAGCAGATCGAAAAAGTACAAGATACGTAGCAATCATTTGTGGGTCAGAGTTGACAAACGAGACTGAACTTTTCGATTTTTCGCCTTCACACCAATACAAGAGAGCGCATGCAAGTTTTTTTAACTCTTTTGTATGGTCGATTTTGTCAATAAATTTTACAACATCCGCTTCAATCAAAGACAATTTTGCTTGCCTCTTTCCCCTACTTATATCAATTGCCTTTTGGAGCCCTGCACTTTTGAAACCCCTTATTCTTTCCTGAGCCTTTTGATCTAAAACAACATCTTTGAGCCAAACAGAAGCTGTACTTTTTGCTATATGTAAAGACCGAGCAATAACACTCAGAGAAAAACCCCTTTGTCTTAACTTTATGGCTTTTTCCTTGATATTGCTTTTCATAAAAACGAACCTTGTTAAACAGTTTTAGTATAACAAGGTTCGAATATGAAATCAATATATATTATTTGGTTTCTTTGTGTTCAGTGTGTTTTTTATCGCATTTGCAATACTTTTTGAGTACCAGGCGATCTTTGAGTTTCTTTTTATTTTTCTTTGAAAAATAATTGGTAACTTTACACACCGTACACTCCATTTTGATCATGTTGTCTTGTGACATAAATGCTTGTTTTAGAAGATACTTTAGTGGTTTCTCTGGGTCTACCATCTCCAAAGAAAGATGAAACGAGTATACCTGAATGAAGCAGATTTGTCAATATACCGATTTTATCCCCAAAAAATTCAAAAATATAGCTCAGTAGAGACAAAAAATACTGTACAAATCGCAAAAACATGCTATACTTTGTCAAAACAGTATTTTTATCTTTATCTTCCAATCTATGCAACCAACCATGCCGGTAGTGACCAAAAGTAAGGTCAGTGTAACACTCGCGATCCTCGTCGGAGTCATCCTCGCCGCCAGTATTACTGCCTGGGGATTTCTTCGCTATTCCAAATCTGGGGAAGCCTATATCCTCGAATCACTTCTGAAAATGAGCACTGCGACGACTCTCTCGTATGAAAACACCATTGAAGCGAGTGCAGATATTGAGTCAGACCAACCCCTTTTGGCAGCCTTGAGCAGTGGTGTTGCAAACACCTCTCCAAATCAGCTCGAAACATATTCTGTCAATGTCTCACTCACTGGTCACACAGATTTGTCTGATGAAAAAAATCCTGCCTCATCGATCAATGTAGGATTAGTTGCAAAAAAAGGCACCGAACCAAAGGCTGATTTTCAATTGAATTTGGTCAACAAAGATAAAGTATATTATGCTCGTATACCAAAACTTCCTGCGGGGGATATTTCCAAAGACTATACCAATTTTGAAAATACATGGATTCACTTTGACTACTCTGAACTTTCCAAAGAACTCATGGCTTTTCAAGAATCGGTAGAGACATCTGAAAAAGATGCTCAAAAAATCATTGAGTCAATCAAACAAACCATGGCACAAAACCCTCCGATCCGCGTAACAAAAAAATACCGCACAGAAACCATTAATAATGTAACGGTTCGTCATTTTGCCTTTACACTCGATCCAAAAAACATTGAAACCATCATCACAGAACTTGCAAAAAATGAAGCACAAACCGGTGTACAAACGCGAGATATCGACAGTATAAAAAAATCACTCGAAAAAATTTCCTCATTCAATGGAGAAATTTGGTTTGGCAAAAAAACACTCTACCCACACAAAATAACCCTCAATATTGCACTCAAGGATACTCCTACGATGAAAAATGCAAAAGTATTGGCAGTTCTCAACATGAAAAATTTCAATCAACCTCTGCGTATTGAAGCTCCGCAAGGATCAAAATCTTTTGAAGAAATTATAAATGCTTTGATGGAACAAAAAATGGCTGAGTATCAAAATCTTGAAAATAATTCAATGTTTTCAGATTTTCCTGCAAATGAACAAGATTTGAACAAAGACTCTGATAGTGACGGAATCCCAGATAATATAGAATCAATTCTCGGGACAAATCCTCTCAAAAAAGACACTGACGGCGATGGATATGATGATAGAACAGAAATAAATACAGGACACGATCCACTCAAATAAAATTTTTCGATACAATAAAAAACTCCCCACACTTCAACAAGCGAAGTAATAAATGGGGAGTTTTTTTATTTTGAAGAAAACTTATTCTGATGCGGTTTCTTCTGTTTTGGATAATGCCAAATAATCCCTTTCCATCTCGTCTGCAACATTCAAAAATATTCGTTTTTTTTGATTGTCGTCAATATCTCTTGAATGAGGAAGTATGCCCTTCACATTATCCCAAAGTCCCTGCCAAGTAAAATCAGGAGAAAGTTCTTTTACCTCAGGAGGAGATTTTGTTTCATCAACAAAAGTTCTCATATTTTGAGACTTATTATAAAAATCTGTAAAAATTTGCAATATCGTTAATTTTATAGAAGCAACGAGAGAATCTCGATCTGCCTGATGATCTTCAGAAATATCTGCCTCATCAACATCAAAAGACGACCGCGTTACCTTTCTTCGAAAATACTCCGCATCAGAAGCAATCAGATTGGGAGATGGAAAGAGCTTTTCAAACTTTTCCTTTGTCATACCAGCAAACGCTCGTGAAGAGAGAAATTCCCTATCTCTTTTTTCTTGAGTCAAGGGTTCTCCTCCAAAAAAATCATCTGGGAATAACTCAAATAATCTTTCATACATACAAAATTTATTTATAAATTATTCGTTATTTGACTTCTTTTTGATTCCACTCCATCAACTTTTCCCGAGAGACTTCCATTGTCTGAGCAAAGCCTTGGAAATCCCGATCCTGATCAGGATCGGGATCATGTGGTACTCCTACAATAATCCAATCATTTTTGTTTGGTCGAGAACTGTCATCTCTTATAACCACCCACCTGTCTTGAACAGCACCATCTACAATCACTTTAACCTGATTTCCAGCCAAAAATTTTCTGGTAGCTTCACTCTCCTGGCGAGAACTCCATCTTTCTCCACTTGCTCCACCAAAAACTCTTCCTAAACATTCTCTCATACAATCCAAATTTTTATTTATAGTATAGTATATCGCCAAAAAACAAATATTGTCAATCAAACAAAAAAGACTCCCCTTTCGAGGAGTCTTTTTGTATATACGAGAACTTCGGGAAGTGAGAATATTGTAACTTTTCTTATTCTTCAGAGCGGAAACCTGTTCCAACAGGAATAAGACGTCCAATAATCACATTTTCTTTCAATCCTGAAAGGTGATCAATCTTACCGGTAATCGCAGCATTGATGAGTACTTTTGACGTCTCTTGGAATGATGCCGCTGACAAGAAGCTTTGGGTAGAGAGCGAAATCTTACTAATACCGAGAAAGAGTTCTCGTCCTACTGCTTCTTTTTTGCCATCACGGCGAGCCGCTTCGTTGGCAAGAATAATCTGCGTCTTTTCTACAGTTTCTCCTGGCAAGAGTTCAGTTTCTCCAGCATCTTCGATATACACACGACTAAACATCTGAGCAATGATAAGTTCAATATGTTTGTCATTGAGTGCCTGACCTTGTGACGCATAGATAGCCTGAATTTCTTTGAGGATATAGCGCTGTACAGCATCACGGCCTTTGAGTGTGTAGAGTTCATCAAGCTCAATACTTCCTTCTGTGAGCTGTTCACCCTTTTCAACCGTGGCACCACCATCTACGAGGATCTTGTATCCCAGTGGTACAATGTATTCTTTGGTATATTTTCCTTCATACGAAAGAATAATCGTGTTGCCATCCATACGAATTTGACCTGGATACTGTGCCAACACTTCTTCACCCGAAGAACCACGAATGAGCAATACATCATCTTGTTTGACACGTTGTCCATCGCTGACACGAATATCATCTTCTCTTTTACCAGCAATTTTCATTTCATCCATGCCTTCAAAATGTACTTTGATAATTTTTTGACCACGACGTCCTTCAAAAATTTTGCGGCCAGTTGGGCTGGTAATAACTTTTCCTTCTGCTTCTTCAATTTCTACTTTTCCAGCCACTTCTGAGAGAACGGCTTTTCGTTTTGGCTTACGTGCTTCAAAGAGTTCCTCAACACGTGGAAGACCTTGAGTAATATCTCCGCCTCCAGCAACTCCTCCAAGGTGGAAGGTACGCATGGTCAGCTGAGTACCAGGTTCTCCGATTGACTGAGCAGCAATAATACCCGCAGCAACTCCTTGCTTGACTACACCATTGTGTGAAAGGTCATATCCATAACATTTGATACAGATGCCTTTTGCAAGTTTACATTGAAGGACACTACGAACATGGAGACTTTCAAGATTGAGTTTTTCAAGCTGACGACCATATTCTTCAGTCACAACATCCCCTGCGGGGACAATGACATCGCCTTTTTCATTTTTGATATCTTGCAAAATAAAACGACCAAGAACACGTTCATATAATTTTTTACTCATGCTCTCAGAATGCTCACGGGTCATGACTTCTCCAGTGGTATCACCACAATCATCAGCAACGACAACTACGTCTTGTGCTACATCGACAAGACGACGAGTCAAGTATCCAGCGTTCGCCGTACGAAGAGCCGTATCAGACAAACCTTTACGAGTACCGTGAGAAGAAATAAAGAATTCAAGTACTTCAAATCCTTCTTTGAAGTTTCCTTTGACAGGAAGCTCAATAATATCTCCACTTGGAGAAGCTACGAGCCCCTTCATACCAATAACCTGTCCAAGCTGCCCCCAACTACCACGAGCTTGAGAGTCAATCATGGCAAATACTGGACCGTCTTTATTCAAAGCCTGTTTATTGTAAGACACAACTCGCTCTTTGATATCAGTCCAAATCTGAAGAACTTTTGCATGACGCTCAGCATCAGTCAGCAAACCTTCGTTATACTGTTCTTCTACGAGTTCAATTTGTTTATCTCCTTCGAGAAGAAGGGCTTTCTTTTCATCAATACGACCAAAGTCATCCATTCCGAGTGAATATCCAGACTTGGTAACATATTTGAACCCAAGCTCTTTCATATCATCGAGAATGTGAGCAGTCTTTTCCTGGCCATACAATTCGAGAAGGAACTGAATGATTTTTCCAAGATGTTTTTTGGCAATAGGTTCATTGTAGTATGGAAGTTTCTCTGGCAAAATTTCATTGAAGAAAATTCGACCAATTGAAGTTTCAACGATGAGACTTGTTCCTTCTTCAAATTTTCCAGTCATGACATCAAAGCGAACCTTAATACGTTCTTTGAGGGAAATCTTTCGGCATTTGTAGGCAAATTTTGCCTGAGTAATACTCGAAAAGAATTTTTTAACTTCTGCCGTATCAGTTTCTTCGTACTTGGTGAGATAGTAACATCCAAGCGCAATATCCTGCTGAGGAGTGGTTACAGGAGAACCAGTCGCCGGTTTGAGAATATTTTTTTCAGACGCCATGAGATTTTCTGCTTCCCATTTTGCTTCTTCAGTAAGTGGTACATGGACAGCCATTTGGTCTCCGTCAAAGTCAGCATTGAAAGCAGGACACACCAATGGATGCAAACGAATCGCTTTTCCTTCGATCAATTGTGGACGAAAGGCCTGAATACCAAGACGGTGAAGCGTTGGAGCACGGTTGAGGAGCACACGAGTATTCTTCGTAATTTCTTCAAGAATATCCCAAACCTCTGGAGCATTACTTTCAATAAAACGTGAAGCAGAACGAACATTGTGTGCAAGTTCACGTTTGATGATTTGACTCATGACAAATGGTTTGAACAGTTCAAGGGCCATGCGTTTTGGCAGACCACATTCATCAATTCCAAGGTGAGGTCCAACCACGATAACAGAACGTCCTGAGTAGTCGACACGTTTTCCGAGCAAGTTCTGACGGAAGCGTCCTTGTTTTCCTTTGAGAATATCTGCAAGAGAACGAAGCTGGCGTTTTTGACCAGTTGACGCAGTAACTGTTTTTGTAGCACGCGCACTGTTGTCGATCAAAGCATCTACCGCTTCTTGCAACATGCGTTTTTCGTTGCGGCAAATAACCTCTGGAGCATGAAGTTCGAGAAGTCGGCGCAAACGATTGTTGCGATTGATCACACGGCGATAGAGATCATTGAGATCTGACGTAGCAAAACGTCCTCCATCCAATGCAACCATTGGGCGAAGATCTGGTGGAACTACTGGAATAGCCGTGAGGATCATCCACTCTGGACGAATACTATTCTTTTCAAAACTGCGAAGGAGTTTCATGCGGCGAATAATACGATCACGCTTTGCTCCTTTACTCTTTTTGGTTTCAAGTTCGAGGTGTTCAAGAGTTTTTGGAATATCAAGTTTTTCAAGAAGCATGCGAATAGCACCAGCACCAATCGCTGCATCAAAGAGGTGCCCATAGCGAATAGCAAGTTCTTGATAACGATTTTCTGACACAATAGAGAGCATACTGATTTCTTTGAGCTCTTCTTCTGCACTACGAAAATCTTCTTCCAAACTTTCTTGTTTTGTATCACGTTCTTTAATCATTGCTTCGAGTTCTGCTTTTTTTGCAGCTTCTCCAAGTGCTTCAATTTTTTTATTGTATTCGTTTTCGATCTGTTTTTTCTTTTGTTTGTATTCTGTTTTCAGAGCTTCCATGGTTTCGGTTTTCATCGCCTCATCTACATGAGTGATGATAAAAGAAGCAAAGTAAATGATCTTTTCAAGAGATTGGATAGAAAGATCAAGCACCAAACCAATCTTTGAAGGGATAGAGCGAAGAAACCAAATATGAGCAACAGGAGCAGACAAATCAATATGTCCCATGCGTTCGCGACGAACCAGTGAGTGTGTTACTTCGACGCCACATTTGTCACACACAATTCCTTTATAGCGAATTTTTTTATACTTTCCACAATAACATTCCCAATCTTTGGTTGGTCCAAAAATTTCTTCCGCAAAAAGTCCACCTTTTTCTGGTTTTTGTGTACGATAATTGATCGTTTCTGGCTTTGAAACTTCACCATAAGACCAATTGCGAATGACCTCTGGAGAAGCTACCTTGAGGGTCAAGGCATCAAAGTCCATCGAATGAAGAGTATCTCGTATCATAAAAAAATATTTTAGTGTTTAAGAAGAAAAAAATTAAGATTGAGAATGCTCATCATTTCGTATACTTTCATCACGCTTACTACTTTTTCCTTCTTCAACGGTTGTATACTTTCCATCAACTTTTTTGAGAAGTGACACATCAAGAGCAAGACCTTTGAGCTCGCGAACAAGTACATTGAATGATTCTGGCAAGTTCACGCGTGTAATTGAATCACCTTTGATAATCGCTTCGTATGCTTTACTTCGTCCTGGTACATCATCAGATTTGATCGTCAACATTTCTTGCAAAGTGTGTGCTGCTCCGTATGCTTGGAGTGCCCAAACTTCCATCTCTCCAAAACGCTGTCCACCAAATTGCGCTTTTCCTCCGAGAGGCTGCTGCGTAATCAATGAGTATGGACCAATAGAGCGTTGGTGAATTTTATCTTCGACCATGTGGTTGAGTTTGAGCATGTAGTTATACCCAACGGTTACACGGTGATCAAATGCTTCACCTGTGCGTCCATCATAGAGCTGAAGCTGTCCATCCACAGGAAATCCTGCTTTTTGAAGCTCATCTTTGATCTGTTCTTCGGTAATACCATTGAGTACTGGTGTAGCAGCACGGAAACCACTCGCATTCGCAGCAAGACCAAGATGGTTCTCGAGCAGCTGTCCAAGGTTCATACGAGAAATAACACCAAGTGGTGAAAGTATAATATCTACTGGTGTTCCGTCTTCCAAAAATGGCATGTCTTCAACCGGAACAACGCGTGAAATAACACCCTTGTTACCGTGACGTCCAGCCATTTTGTCACCAACCTGAATTTTGCGGAGATCTGCAACGGTGACCTGGACCTGCTTCATAATACCAGGCTGCAATTTGTCTCCACTTTCTTGTGAAAATACTTTGATGTCAATAACTTTTCCTTGTTCACCATGTTCAAGATAGAGTGAAGAATCACGCACATCGCGGGCTTTTTCTCCAAAGATCGCACGAAGCAATCTCTCTTCTGGAGAAAGTTCTGTTTCACCTTTTGGAGTAATTTTTCCTACCAAGATATCACCTGAGTGAACTTCAGCACCAACACGAACCACACCTTCTGAATCAAGATTTTTGAGTTTTTCTTCAGAGACGTTTGGAATATCACTCGTTACCACTTCTGGTCCAAGTTTGGTTTCACGAACATCAGTGAGGTAGTGTTCAATATGAATAGAAGTATATTTTTCTTTTTGTACGAGACGTTCAGAAACAATGATCGCATCTTCGTAGTTGTATCCATCCCACACCATGTAGGCGACGAGCACATTTTGACCAAGAGCAAGTTCTGCATTTTGAATCGAAGGTCCATCACAGAGTGGATCGCCTTTTTTCACTTTTTGTCCCAAAGTTACTGTTGGGCGTTGATTGATACAACTTGAAGCATTAGAGCGAACAAATTTATTGAGACGATATTTTACCACTTTGCCTTTTGTTGTCGTGAGTTCAATTTTATCTCCTTCTACTAAGGTAATTTCTCCATCATCTTCAGCAAAATACACATATCCACTATTGGCTGCTGCATATTTTTCTACACCGGTTCCAACGAGTGGTGCATCTGGACTAATACATGGCACTGATTGGCGCTGCATGTTTGTACCCATGAGAGCACGAGTCGCATCGTCGTGTTCAAGAAATGGCACGAGCGAAGTTGCAATACTGAGGATTTGATTTGAGGCGACATCAAGATAGTCAATTTCTTGTGTATCCACGACTGCTGGTTTTCCATTTTTTCGAGCAGGAACACGACCAACATTGAGTACACCATTTTCATCACGAAGCGTAATACTACTTGCGGTAGTAACACGTTCTTCTTCAAAAGAATTGAGATACACGACTTCATTGGTGACACGAGCGCGAACTTTTACCTCTTTGATTTCTTTCATTTTTTCGAGTTTCATCGCTGCATCTTTGCTGATTTTTTCACCAGCATTGAGACCACCAACTTCTTCACGAACAATTTCACCTTCTGTAAATCGAGCTTCATTTGGGACCGTGTGAACAACTTTTCTGTACGGTGTTTCAAGAAAGCCAAATGAATTGACGCGAGCAAAACTTGAAAGGTGACCAACAAGACCAATGTTTGGTCCTTCTGAAGTCGCAATCGGACAAATACGTCCATAGTGAGTCGTATGTACGTCACGAACTTCAAATCCAGCGCGATCACGTGAAAGTCCTCCTGGTCCAAGCGCAGATACACGTCGTTTATGTTCAAGTTCGGCGAGTGGATTGACCTGATCCATGAACTGTGAGAGCTGTGAACTCATAAAAAATTCACGCACGGCACCAATTACCGGACGAGCATTCACCAATTTGTTTGGAGTGAGTCCTTCCATTTCATAGGTACTCATGCGGTCTTTGATAATACGTTCCATGCGCGCAAGTCCAATGCGGAAACGGTCTTGTACCAGTTCACCAACAGAACGCACACGGCGATTTCCAAGGTGATCAATATCATCAGGATCTTCTTGTGTTACATTGAGGCGAACGACTTCCTTGAGTACTGCCAAAAATTTTTCTGGTGCAAGAACACGATTTTCTTTGTTATCGTAGGCATCATCACTGAGGCCAAGATTAAATTTGGTATTAAATTTGTACACACCCACGCGTCCAAGATCATAACGATCAAAATTCATGAACATGGCATGGATCAAACTCTTCGCGTTTTCAGCTGTTGCGAGATCACCTGGACGAATACGTTTGTATACTTCGATCAAACCTTCATCTTGACTGGTTGAAGCATCTTTTTTGAGAGTAGCAGCAACAAAATCAATATTTGGATGATTGTTCACATCTTTAAAAAGTTCTGTAATTTCTTCTGTCGTACTGTATCCAAAAGCGCGGAGAAGAGCAGTCGCAGCAATCTTACGTTTGCGATCAACTTTGATCCAAATCACGTTATTTTGATCAGTTTCTACTTCGATCCAAGCACCACGATTTGGAATAATTTTTGCTCCATAGTATTTGCGGTTACGCACTGTTTCAGCTGTAAAAAACGCTCCAGCACTACGAATAAGCTGCGAAACAATCACACGCTCAATACCATTGATCACAAATGTACCGCGATCAGTCATGAGAGGCACATCTCCAAGATAAATCTCTTGTGAGTGTACTTGATTGGTTCTTTTATTCACGAGTTTTGCTACGACACGAAGTGGTGCTTCAAAAGAAATATTTTTTTCTCGGCAAGAAACTTCATCAAATTTTGCTTCGTCAATAAAATATTTTTCAAAAGACAGCTCAAGATCACGGCCAGTAAAGTCAGTAATAGGAGAAATCTCTTCAAACAATTCTTCAATACCTTTGTCAAAAAACCACTGATAGGAAGATTTTTGCAGTTCAATCAAATCAGGAACAGCAATCGCATCAAGAAGCGGGGTAAAAAACCGTCGCTCTTTGATTTTTGTCGGCTGGCGCTTGTATGTGGGCATAGTGCGATAAATTAAAGATATGTGATAAGAGATATCTGATAAGCGAAATTCCTTTCTCAAAGTACTATCGCGTATCACCTATCTCCTATCAAATGAGAATTAAGTGGATAAATTGGAAAATTGAATATATAAAAACACAAAAGAATCCTTTTTAGAGGATTTTTGGTTATTTTTTTGGCCAAACGGGCAGTTGAAACATAATTCTTTTTACTGCTCGACCGAAGAGTATTCCGCTAAATCTTGCACAATTTAGCTCCAGTTTCAGACATGTGGCCAGGGTGGTCTCTAAGGTTTTTACGAAATTTTAAGGTGCCGTAAGTGTATAGTATAATCCTTCTTTTGTCAAATGTGTATTTGGGGATAATATTTCTTTACCATACCTTTTAGAAAAAAGGTATGCCCAAAACTTCCGAGCCATGAAAAATAAGGGTAAATACCTCTATTTATGGACCAAAACTCCTCACTAACGTTCGTCAGACATTGGTCCATGCCCTTCGGGACATTTCGGTATTTCTCCTTATTTTTCATATGCTCGGGTGAGTGATGGTTGACAAAAAAGCCATTATCATAGTAGGGTCTTTTTAGAAACTCCCTTCACCAGGCCATAGAGGTCTCTGGTTTGAAAGGGATGGGAGGAGTAGAGCCATGCGCCTGCTCAAAATCGCTGTGTTTTTTCTGAATACCCTTCTTCTAAGCTGCGGCGACGAGAAAATCATCGTCGTACAGGAGGTTGTCTCGTCCGATTCGTGCGAAACGCACGAAGACTGCCAGGAGGGGCGGTGGTGCGTAACCGGGGTGTGTGAACGCCCCTGCTACTATCAGTTTACCACCTATGGCAGCTCGCTCTGCAAGGAGGAAGATGCTCCCTGCGATAACCACTGGG
>JACCDN010749439.1_pt1 | contig 31081 bp, 23 predicted proteins | sample 7441691 | NCBI WGS metagenome assembly JACCDN01 (sample SAMN15323439, study PRJNA562643) | freshwater metagenome | isolation source: river surface water | place: USA:Blue River Watershed | collected 2017-08-16 | reverse complement strand
ATAAGTTCAACTTCTTCCTCATAATTAACATTATCCATGGAAAAAGATAAACAAAGGATCTGCTTCATGATAAGTTCCTAAATTTTTATAAAAAAACTAGTCTACATCTTTAAACGATTTCATTAAAACATCGTGATAATCACCATAATGACTCGTAAAACCTACTTCAAAATCTGCTGCACTATTTGACTTATCGTAAGAATGTCGATGAAACATAAAAGGAATTGTTTCTTTGGGGATACCTATCTTTTTTAGTATGAAATCATTAAATAAATTTATTTCCGTTGCCTTAACCTTGCCGGGGATTTTAAGTGAACATAAAAGACTTTCTAAAAACTTCGAAAGCTTAGGGATACTGTCGCTAATTAAATGATAAGTTGATAGCCTTTTATTAAAATTAGTATTAAACAAGGAGTGAACCATAAAATTGGCAACGTGATCAACCGGAACAATAGGAATTGTCGCCTCAGGATCATAATTAAGTGGAATGAAGGGAAGGTAATGCAGGAGAGGTCCAAAGGTTTTTAATGACTTTGCAAAATAATATGGCCCATCTTTTTTATAATTTTTTGAATTCAAAGAAGAGCATACAATAATCCCCGGGCGATAAATTCTTTTCACTATTTTGTCATTCTTAAATTTAAAATTTCTAAAGACAGATTCTGTAATGTACTTGGTGTGTGAATAATGATCGTCAAATATTGTTCGTTCTGGAAAATCATTTTCAAAAAGATGTTTTTCTCCTAAAGGATCAAAAATTGCAATTGTTGAGACATAGTGAAAAGCCTGGAGTTTCTTTGAATTTTTATAGAAATTTAAAATATTTGTTGTTGCAACAACATTTCCCATAAAACAATCGGCATAACTTCCTTCCAAATCATAAAACGCTGCCGCATGTAAAACTAAGTCCACATCTAAAGCATAAGACTTATCATCTTCGGAAAAAAAAATTTCTGGATGAGTGAGATCTCCTCTGACCCATGAAATTTTCTGGTTGCTACCATCAATGCTATTTTTTTTGTCTTTGTTACGAGTAAGAAGAACAAGATCATGATCTTGCAATATAGGGTTTTTGAGTATTTCCTTTCCCAAATAACCAGTGGCACCTGTAATCAAAATTTTCATGCACTAATTCTACTATGCCAAGTAGGATTGAGTACATATGTTTTCACTTCCTTTTAGCCCCTTTGGAGAATAAACAAAAAGTGCACTAGGAAGAACTGAAATATCCCAAGAAGTCGCTTCTTCGAAAACTTCACCATCGCCAAAAAACCTGAGCTTTTTAACTGGGTTTATCATTTTGATTTTTACGTTTTTAGTTTCAAAACTTACAATATTTTTATCACTTAAAAAATTCTCACCTTTTAAGATCTTTAAAATAACTTGAACTAATTCAATTCGGTTCTGATGTTTAAAAATGGTCACATTAAAAGTTCCATCTTGATGATCAGTTAATGGAGCTACATTATAAGCACCCGCTAATTGAGGTTGGTTATTTATCAGTATCAAAGGGGAAATAACCCTATCATTGTATTCTTCACTTTCAATTTCAAATTGATAAGAGCTAATCTCTTTTGCTAAAAGATCGCGCGCCAAAAATAGGCTGTAGATATTTCCACCTGTCATTTTCATCAGTTTATTGAATGCAGGAAAACTTGATCGTATACGATCAATTTCGATCGCTACTTCTGAAGCAAATCCAATTCCACCGTTAGTGGCCATAAATCGCCCATTAATATTAATTAGATCAATACGTTTTTTAATATCTTCCCTAATCGTTTGAACAATTTTCTTCACATCTGTATTAGTGCCAAGAGATCTGGCCAAGTCGTTAGCTGTTCCACCTGCTACAACTAGTAGAGATATATCTGTTCCTGCAAGTTTTTGAATAAGCGTATTCATGGTTCCATCACCACCAACACTTAAAACTGTTTCTACCTTTTCTTTTATATCATAATCAAGTTCTTGATAGAGTTCTTCAAGATTTTGAGGGATTTTATAATTCACTACTGATCTAAAAAGGGCCTTAGATATTTTGTCTTGCCAATCATCATTTGTATTTGAGGCCCTTGGATTTAAATAAACTGAAATCGATTGCATATATATACCTACTACACCTTAATATAAAAGCATTTTACTTCAAATTGAAATTAGTGTGTACATTCCAGTGCTCTTTTGAACTTATTACTGTTCTTGACTAAAAAATGGACACCTTAAATGATAAATTCCCTATTCTCACCTCATGTAACTCCCTCAATTTCCGATAAATAGGTATGAAAAAAATCTTACTTATCACCAGCCAAACGACGTTTGTTCCCGAGAACTATCATGGTCTCTTTAAAACTCTCGTGGAAAATTTCAACAAGAATGATGAAACAAAAAAACAATACAAAATCATTGTCGTCTTTTTAAAAAACGCTCATCCGAAGCTAATATTTAAGGCCATCGCTCTTATTCTAGGGGGAGCACCAAGAATTGGTTTTCATTTAATGAAAAATTATTTTCAAAGTATTTTTCTAGATCCGAGAAAAGATTTTCTTAAAAAAAATAATATTATGTTTTATGAATTCCAAACACCTAACTCCGTAAAATTTAGAAATTTTCTTCGCTTAGAAAAAATTGATGTCATTATCAATGCCAGAACACGCTTCATTTATAAGAAGAAAACACTACTAACACCAAAATTCGGATGCTTTAATGTGCATCACGGCCTATTACCGGAAAATCGTGGAACCATGTGTGACCTATGGGCCTTATTTAAAGATAAAGAAATGGGCCACACACTTCATCAAATGAATGAAAAAATTGATGATGGATTAATTATTGATACAGTTTCTTTATCGCAAAACGAAAAATTCAAATCGATCATTGCGAACAAAAACTATGTTCAATACATTCAAGAATCATCTTTTTATGAAGGACAAACAATATATAACTTCATAACTGAGAAACTTCCTTTAATTGAAAAGCAAGGTGTCGAAGCCATTTCTAAAAAAAATATTAGTAAAAACTATATATATTACAAAAATCCTAAACTTAAAGAAATTATTGAAATGAGAAAAAAAGGGCTTAAGCTATGATCAAATTTAATTGTCATCATGGATCTCCGGGAACACCAAACGATTTTTTTCATTTAAAGCTTTTACTGCCAAGCTTAATTTTTACATCTAGAGATCGATTGCATGACGAATTTATCAAACATAATGATGAAAATATTATTGAAGCAGGATATTCATTTGGCTGTTTTTTTGCTCTTTTATCCGCTCTCGAGCATGCAGACAAGGTAAAGCATGTTTTCTTAATTGCTCCATATTTTTTCGGGGAAACCAAAACTGGTATAATAACAAAAACTATTTTAAAAATCCCAGCCGCAAGAGATTTCATCATAAAAAGAAAAGCACCTACTGCTATCGAAGATCAAATTAAAAAAGCTGCATTTCCAAAAGATGTTCCAGATATTTACAGAAGCGATTCTCACCAATGGCATAATCCCAAAAGACTTGCCCATGCTGTTTTAGAAAAAGATATTGATGAAAAAAAATTTTACCTGATGCTAAAAGAATTAGAAAAAAAGAAAATACCGATTACCATTATTTATGGAAAAAAGGATAAAACATCGAGGGAAGAAATACAAGTTGATCCATTATTAAAATATAAGAATATCCAAGTAGAATTCATTGAAGATGGTGGCCATGCTCTTTTATGGACGCATACCAAAACACTTGCTGAAATTATTACCGCTAAAGCACATTTAGATGGCCATAGCGATGAAAACTTACGTTTTGGATATTATCCAGGAATTCATGAAAAAAATAATGTGGCTTCTTTTTTAAATGATCACAATACTAAAATGCCTGACAAAAAAATTCTCTCATGGGTTGATCGATTAGATCTGGAAAATTGGGTTAAAACAAGTGACTCAAAAGAACTATTAAATAAGGCCCTACCTCATCAATCCGTAACAATGAAAGAACTTGATTGGCTAGTGGGAATATTATCTGCGGAATTTAAACGTGTAGGAGTTAAATTCGGTGATCGAGTTATTCTCTTTTTACCAATGTCACTTCCAATGTATGCATCAATGTTTGCCCTTCAAAAGATGGGTGCCATTCCTACTTTTTTAGATTCTTGGGCCCGTCGTGATCAAATGGGAGTATCGGCCGATGTTGCAAAACCTTCTGCGATGATTAGTGCTCACAAGGCTTTTGATTACTTAAAAGATATTCCTAGCATTAACAATATTTCGATTAAAATTTGCGCTGGTGATGTCCCAGATGGTGTCACTTATACTGAACGTTTAGAAGTTATGATGAAAAAATCTGAATATGCCAAAGAAGTTGCAGTCGATCGCGAGCATACAGCACTTATTACTTTCACAACAGGATCATCGGGTACTCCAAAAGGAGCTGACCGCTCTCATCGGTTTTTGGCCGCTCAACACTATGCTCTTAATCGTCATATTCCCTATGAAAATAAAGATAAAGACTTGCCAGTCTTTCCTATTTTTTCACTGAACAATCTTGCCGCCGGTGTTGAAACGATTATTCCGGCCATTGATGTTGGCGCTCCAAACGATAAAGATGCTCTGATTTTGTATGCCCAGATAAAAACTTTAGGAGTAACTTGTGTAACTGTTTCTCCTTCACTATTTAATCATCTCTCAAAGTTTTGCATCGATAATGGATTAACTCTAGCGCTTAAGCGAATTGTTACTGGTGGTGCTCCGATTTCTCGTGATGACGTCGAAAAGATGAAGCGAATTGCACCTAAAGCTGAGATTTTAATTCTTTACGGATCAACCGAAGTTGAACCAATGGCCCATATTGAAGCACGCGAAATGCTTGTTCAAGAACTTCCAAAGGATTCAGAAATTGTTGAACCTGGAGTAAACGTCGGACATCTTGATGATGGATTAAAATATAAATTTACGAAAATCACCAACGATCCTTTAACGGTTAACTCTGATACTGACTGGTATAAAATCACTGTTCCTAAAGGAAATGTCGGCGAATTAATTGTTAGTGGTGAACATGTTTGTGAAAAGTATTTTAACAATGAGGATGCTTTCAAAAAATCAAAAATTAAAGATCATGATGGAAAAATTTGGCATCGAACAGGGGATCTTGGCTTTGTTGATAGCAATCATCACTTGTGGATTGTTGGACGTGTTCATAATGCCATTAAAAGAGGTGATGATTTTTTCTTTCCAGTGCGTGCTGAGATTATTTTAAAGCGTTTTGACTTTGTAGCAAAAGCAGCATTTCTAGGAATTCCAGACGTTACTCTTTCTCAAAAAACGTTTGCTGTTTTTGCCGCAAAAGAAGTTTTAGATGAACATAAAGCTGCTCATGCAAAAAATGAAATCAGACGAGTGCTAGAGAAAAATGGCTTTATTGTAGACGGCATTGTTATTGTCGATGATATTCCAATGGATCCAAGACATCATAGTAAAGTTGAATATGAAGTCCTAAGACAAAGCTTAATTAAAAACGGATTAGTATAATGGAGGCAATGAAACCATCAAAATTCAAATCATGGCTCATTTTTACGAGAGAGCGATTTCACCCTCCTAGTCACTTTGCCATGCTTTTTGTTTTTGTGCTTTTTCATGTTCTTATTGGGACAAGCTTCAAAGTTTCAAACCAGCAAATGATTCAAAATAGTACATTGGACTTTCGCATCTTTTTTGAAATGTTATTCCAAGCAATTTTCTCTTACTTAAGTCTATACCTAGGGGTCATCTTCTTTTATTTCAAGCTTAGACTCTATGATGAAATTAAAGACTATGAATTAGATTGTGTTATTAATCCCCTGAGGCCTTTGCCGAGAGGTCTTTTAAAACATCAAGATCTTTATTATGGTATTGCCGTATGTTTAATTATCGAACAACTATGCTTTATTCCCTTTGGAATAAATGCCCAACTACTTCTGCTTGCCGCTCAAGCATATAGTCTTTTAATGTATAAAGAATTTTTTATTCGTGATTACATTCGTCCCCATTTAACAATTTATGCGATTATTCATACTGTTGTTACGAGTTTTTTAACTTTTGCGATCTTAGGAGCACTTAAAAATCAAAGTTTCCTGGAGAGCTATACTGATCACACAAATTTATATATCGCTCTTAACAACTGGATACTTTTTAATATTTTTGAATTCGGCAGGAAAACTTATGCAAAGGAAGAAGAACGCGAAGGGGTTGATAGCTATTCTTCTCTTTTTACTCCTTATGGTGCATTTCTCTTGCAACTCATTCAGATAATTTTAAGTCATTTTTTCATTTTTCAAATTTTTGGTAAAAATTCTATTTTAGGATTATCAATTCTCCTCACGCTTTTTTTATTAATCAGTGCATTGTATCTAGCAACTGAAATTAAAAAATGGGCGAAAATTTATCGATCTTTTTCTGAAATTTATATTGTTTTAGTGTTTATTTTTATGCTTATTTTATTTTTTATCTAAATTAAAAGGATACTCTACTATGAAGAAAATTTTAACCGTCAACATGAACTCCACTTCTCACTACGCTAAAAAAGAGGCAGGAGGAAAAGGTTATAATTTATACTTACTTTCAAAAAATGGATTTAATGTTCCAAGTTGGACAGTTCTTCCTCCGAAAGTATTTGAAGATTTTAAAAAAGAGACAGGAATAATTGACTATATTGATAACACTCTCAAGAACGAACACTTATCATTAAAAGAAGTCAGCGATAAAATTGTTAAAAAAATTTCTGAAACTCCTTTTCCCATTGAAACCCAACAAGAATTAGAAGAAATTTATAAACCATTCGCAGGATTTCTTATTGCGGTTAGATCATCGGCACATGATGAAGATTCCGCCATTCATTCTTTTGCTGGACAATTAAGCTCATATTTATACATTGAAACTTTTGAATTTGCCCTTCGCCATATTCGCGACGTTTGGGCCTCTGCTTATTCAGAACGCTCTCTCCAGTACCGAAGCGTAAATAAACTTGAAACTTTAAACATCAAAGTTTCAGTAATACTGCAAAAAATGATTGATCCTGATATTAGCGGTGTTTTCTTTACTTGTAATCCTATTGACGGCAGTAATAATAAAATTGTTATTAACTCTGTTTACGGTGTTGGGGAAGGTCTGGTTTCAGGTCTTCTCGATGCGGATACATATGTGATCAATAAAGAAAATGAACTGAAAGTTATTGAAGAAAATATTGTAGAAAAAGCTAAAAAACTAACCAGAGATGCTGCCCTTCAAACATGCAAAGAAATTGATGTGCCAGCAAACTTAATAAATATTTCTTCATTAACAAAAAAAGACTTAAACGAGCTACTCCAAATAGCTATTAAAATTGAAAATTTTTATGGACGTCCCCAAGACGTGGAATGGGCCTTATACGAAGGAAAAATTTATCTCTTACAATCTCGTCCGGTAACAACAAATGTTAGCAATAACAAAGGAACACTCTTTGTTTGGGATAACTCGAACATTGTAGAAAGTTATGGAGGCCTAACAATGCCCCTTACTTTTGGCTTTGCTCATTACGTTTACCACCAAGTTTATGTTCAGTTCTGTGAAATTCTTATGGTACCTCATAAAAATATAAAAGAGATGGATTACTTTTTAAAAAATATGCTGGGACTGTTCTACGGTAGAGTTTATTACAATCTTTTAAACTGGTATAAACTTACTTCGATTCTGCCAGGTTATAAATACAATCGTGCTTTCATGGAAACGATGATGGGAACCAATGAAGCCTTACAAGACGAGATTGCGGAAAGAACAAAACCTCCAGAGTTTCATGGTGGAATCTTTACCCGTTTTAGAAAATTTTTAACAGGTATTAAGTTTTTCTATTTTCATTTAAACATTCAAAATATCGTTAATGATTTCTTAAAAACTTTCCACGCTATTTATAACGATTTTAGAAAAACTGATTACACTAAAATGAGCAGTGATCAGATTTACCTAGAATACATGCGTCTTGAAAAAGAAATGCTTTGGAAATGGCATGCTCCTATCATTAACGATTTTTTGTGTATGGTTCATTATGGAATTTTTAAAAAACTCACCGGTAAATGGCTCGCTCATTTAGGTGATTCTTTTCATAATGACCTACTTGCTGGCAATGGAAATTTAGAATCAGCAATGCCGACCAAGCGACTTATTGAGTTGTCTGGCATAGTTGAAAAAAATTCAAGACTTAAAAATTTAATTATGAGCACTGATAATGAATGCCTACTTGAGGCCCTAAATCAAAGCGAGTTTAAAGATTTCAATACTGAAGTTCTCGACTATTTAGATAAGTATGGTTTTAGATGCATGAGTGAAATGAAACTTGAACAAAAAGATATGCACCAAGACCCATCATTGTTTTTTATCTTCTTAAAAAATATTGTGAAGTCAGGACAAACTGATTTGCACGAATACGAAAAACGCGAAAAAGAAATTCGCACAAAGGCCGAAGATCTTTTAAATAAAAATATTTCAGGAATTAAAAAATTCATTTATTCATGGTCATTAAAGCACGCCAGAAAGGCGGTAATGAATCGTGAAAATACACGCTTTTGCAGGACGAGAATTTACGGTGTCGTTCGCGCCATGTTCTATGCCATGGGAGAAGATTTCGTAAAAAGAAATATCATTGATACCAAAGAAGATATTTTTTATCTTTCACTTGATGAATTAAAAGGTGTCTTTGAGGGAACAAATTCTATTATGAATCTTCGTGAACCTATACGCGTGCGAAAAGCAGAATACGAATTCTATAAAAATAACGAACCAGCAGCACGCTTTTTTACCCGAGGGCCAGTGTATTACAACAACAATCATATGCCTGTTGAGGAAGAAGCTGTTGATGATACTCCACTTGCAGACAACCAAATCAAAGGGATTCCATGCTCACCTGGAATTGTTGAAGGTATTGTAAAAGTCATTATCGACCCAAGTGACAACATGGAATTAAATGGGGAAATCTTAGTAACTCACCGAACAGATCCAGGTTGGATTCCCCTCTATCCTAGTGCAAGTGCACTACTTGTCGAACGTGGTGGATTACTCTCTCACTCTGCGATTGTTGCACGTGAAATGGGACTACCTACAATTGTTTCTATAAAGGGTCTGACTAAAAGACTAAAAACAGGAATGAAAGTGAGAATGAATGGAGAAACTGGTCTTATCGAAATTTTATCAAAATAAAGAAGGCCCCTTTTGGGGCCTTAATAAATTACTCTACAATCTTAAACGGATTCGGCATTGGTGTTACAAATAATTTCTCTAGCTCTAAATCACGAGCAAAATTTGTCTTTTTAAAACCTTCAGCTGGCATATCTAAAATATCTTTTCTCGCATTTTGAATCGCCAGTTTTACTGACATTGTTTGCGATAATAAACCTGCTCTAATTGCACGTTCAGGGTTAACTATACCACCAGATTTTACTTTTCCTTTTAACCAAGGTTTTACATCAACAGTTCCCATGATAATTTCACGGATCTCTTCAGCTGATAATTTTGCGTTCTCATCTTTTACACGTCCAGCAACATTCGCTACATAAGGAGCAGCTTGACTAGTTCCCGAAACGGCCATTGCGTGGTCCATTGGAATCGTTGAAATAATTCCAACTCCAGGAGCTGCTACATCAACATTTTTCACACCGTAGTTAGAAAATGTTGCTAATTCTCTATTGAACATTGTCGCTGCTACAACAATCTTATTAGATGCATCGATATTCGCAGGACTCGTTGGATAAACATCATTATCAGTTCCTTCATTTCCTGCTGCAAAAACGAAAAGTGTTTTTGGAGATGAAGTTAAAAATACTTTCGATGCCGCTAATGCTTCAGTAAAGTAATGATCTACGTATACCTTTAAGTCTTCAGCTGTTGGATCTTTTTTAAAGATTGACTTATATAGTCCTGCAATAATTCCACTTATCGAACTATTTGGAGTACCAAATGATCCATTGGCAACATCTGCTTTAACATTCGCAACATATGAACCGATTTCAGAGAAAGTTTTTGATTGAGCAACTGCCAAAGCTTTTAGGCCTTGCTTTAATAAAAAGTCTTTTACATCTTTAGACTGATTTCCAGCATGAAGTTTGTTAATTTTTTGTCCTGGAAGTTTTACTTCTGTTGGAATTAATTTAATTCCAATTGCATGAGCTTCATCTGCACCACGAACAGCAATTCCCGTTACGTGAGTTCCATGCATCCAGTTTCCAAAAACCTGAAGTTCTTTCATAAAAGTTTCATCACTTGTTTTTTCTTTAATCCAAGTGCGTTCTTCTTCTGACATTGTTCCCATCATATAGCGAAGCTGAACATCAAAAAATTTTTTCGTATTTTCGTTGTAAGACCCAGCGTAATTATAATCAATTAATTGATTGTTTCCTTCTGCAAAGTTCCATCCATTAACATCATCTTGATAACCATTACGGTCTTCATCACGATCATTGTCAGCAATTTCGACTGGATTAACCCAAGCTTTTGCTGCTAAATCTTTATGTTTAAAATCATTACCTGAATCAATGACTGCAACAACTGCTGCCTTTGCTTTAATAGAGACAACAAGTGCCAATGTAAGGGAAATAGCTAATAGCTTGTACGACATATAACCTCCTCATCCATGAGTTAGAATTTTTCTGATGGTAAAGACTATTATTGTCTGAGTTGGAATTTTTTAGAACTAATAACTTCTTACAACACTCAATCAAACGATAAAGGGCCAATCGGCCCTCTGTATTATTGAACTTGGAATATTGGATTCATTGGTCTCATTTGAGGAGAGTAATCAAACGTTCTACCTAGATCTTCCTTCTCTCTTTCATCACCTAAGAAGCCTTTGACTGTCGCAACATCTGCAACAGCTACCCTTGAATCAAGTATGGCCTGATCTAAATTTTTTGTTTTAGATAGCTCAGCTGCTTTTAATGCTCTATTTAAATTTACAACACCAGCTGATTTAACTTTTCCTTGTAACCAAGTTTTTTTATCAACTGTTTGCATCACAAGTTTTTTGATATCACGAGCAACCAACATTGGATTAATATCTTTAACCCTTGCTACCACGTTAGTTACAAACGGAGCCGCTTGACTTGTCCCACTCATATAAACCGTACTTTGATTAACTGCTGTTGATTGAATCCCAACCCCTGGAGCTGCAACATCAACATTGTTTGCTCCGTAGTTTGAAAAATCAGCAAGCGACATGTAGCCGTTAGTAGCCGCTACTGTTATTTTATTCTCGATTTTGATATTCGCAGGAAAAGCTCCTAGTTGGTCGTTATTTAAAGAGTCATTTCCGGCCGAGATAACAAATAGTGTGTATGGATTTGCTTTCCCAACTGCAACAGAAGCCCCTTCAATTGTTTTAAAAAAATCTTTTGTTAAATCTAATAAAACTTGCTCTGTAATTGATTCTGCAAAAATTTCTCTGTATGCAACTGCTATAAAACCAGCAACATTTTTAAAACTTATCCCATATGATTGGTTAGCAGTATCCACTTTATGAAAATTTAGAACAGAAACTTTTTTTACTAACTCGGCAACATTATTTCTGGCTTCCGCACGCACCTCGTCTCTAAAACGCTCAAAAGTATATCCTGTTTGCCCAGCTGGTTTTTGTGCTGGAATAGAGATAGGAGTCGGTGCCGGAGAAAACAATCCCGGAGGTGGTTCAGCAGATAAAACTTTTAAAGGCATGATCTTAATAAGATCAGACCCTGAGCTCGCGATTCCTGCGACGTGAGTTCCGTGGTTATAGACTCCCATAAAGTCGGTTAGAAGCATTAATTTTTCATTTTTAACTGCTGTCTTAAGCCACTCAAGTTCAGACTTGGAGATTATTCCTTGATCATACTTGGCAATCGTTTCAAAAAATTTTTTTGCATCTTCTCTATATGCAGAAGCATATTTTCCATCAAAAAACTTTGCTGAATTAGTCGTAAAATCCCAACCAAATTTATCCCCTGCAAGGCCATCTCCATCGCGATCCTGCATACCCACAACTTCTTTTGAATTAACCCATGCTTTTGCAGCAAGTTTTGAGTTGCTAGTGTCTGTCCCTGAATCCATAATTGCAACTAAGGATGCATGAGATGTGATTGATGTAAGCATAAGAATTAAGGATAGGGCCGATTTTTTCACTTTTTTTCCTTTTAATAGAGTCTTTTCCTGAAGACTTCGGGTCTTTTATCAGAACCCACCGCAAAAAATGACATAAATAGTCTTACAATTTATAACATTTCTTACATTCATACATTAAAGTAAGGATGATATAAAAAGACCACTCAAATTTAAATTTAAAAAACGAGACATAAGTATGTATAAAGTATTGATAACAAAGGAAATACCAAGGATTTCGATGGATATATTAAAGGAGCATTCAATAAATTTTGATGTTCTTGGGCCGAATGTAAGTCTGACAAACCTAAATGAAACCTTTTTATCAAATTACCATGGACTGATCTCCATGTTAAACCAACCTATTGGTGCTGATATCATTCAAAAAATGCCCAATCTCAAAATTGTCTCTAATTATGCAGTTGGGGTAAATAATATTGATCTCGCATATTTAAAATCAAAAGGAATTTTAATTGGCCATACGCCCGGAGTTCTTACCGAAGCCACGGCCGAACTTACAGTTGCTTTAATGCTCGCAACTTCTAGGAACTTAATGAGTGCCCATAAAGACGTATTAAATGGCAGCTGGCAAGACTTTGAACCCATGAAATACTTAGGGCCAACAATGTTTAGAAAAAAAATTGGAATCATGGGCTTTGGGCGCATCGGCCAGAAAGTAGCGGAGATTTTGCACTATGGATTTCAGGCAGACATTCACGTTTTAAGAAAAGATGGCAAAGCAGATCAAGAAATAAAAGCGCTCACGGCACTCCCAATTACTTTACACGACGAAGAAACATTTTTTTCTGATCTCGATGTGCTCACTCTTCACTGCCCGTTAACTGCTGATACAATATTCTGGTTAAACGAAAAACGTATTGGGAAACTTCCTAAAAAATGTATTGTCATTAATACAGGTCGTGGTGAATTGATTGACCAAAAAGCAATCTATCATGCATTAAAAGAAAAACAAATTTGGGCCTTAGGTACCGATGTGACAACTCCTGAACCACTACCGATCACTCACGAACTGCTAAGTTTAGACAATGTTACAGTTATTCCGCACATAGGATCAGCATCCATCGAAGCACGAACAGCAATGGCAAAAATCACGGCCATGAATATTGTAATGGGACTAAAAGAAGAAAGAGTACTATACTCTCCAATTTGATTCAAAAAAACCCCCATCCTTGGAGGCCAAGACTTTCGTCTCTAATTCCGTCCTTGGTGATTATTTGCTGTGTGAAAGGCCTAAGGCCTTAAGTGGTAATTTTGTAATCCTTACTGCATCTTCACCTTTACAAGTTCCTGGCCCACATTCATTTACGACCTGACAACCCTGAGCAGTCGGAGCATAGTCTCTCTCCCCACGAACAAGAATTCCTTCGACTGTACCTGTTGCCGGATCTACAACCGGTGAGCCTGAGTTTCCACCAAAAGTGTCCGCCTCCATTGCAAAAAAGTTTTCATCTGTATTATTTCTCACGATTGCATTTGAGGTATATTTAAGTGGAAGACCAGATGGGTGACCAACAACCATTAGATTTGCACGGTCTGCGACTTTTCCTTCTGTTCTAAATTTAAAGATGAATTTTGTTGAAAGTTTTTTCTCTAAACGAACAACAGCAAAATCAATTCCTGTTGAGTTCTTTTCCCAAGCTAAAATTTCTGTACACTTTGTCATATTTGCATCCGTTACCGTGTACTTTTTTGTAGCATCCATACTTGTATTATATTTATAGTTTTGAATAAATCTCGTTGTTTTACAATCATTCATTGAGGTAATACAGTGACCAGCTGTCACTGCAACATTCTCTGATATTAAAAATGCTGTACAGTTCGCAGCTGCAATTTGCTCAGCAAAACGTACACCATTACACAATCTCATCTGCTCTTTTAATGTTATTGGCGATAGAACATAGGATAAGATATCGGTCTCTCTTGATTGACCTATCTCACTCATATCTTTTTCATCTACTAAGGCCAGAACTGCCTCTGACATCGTTTGAAAATCTGCTGAAACCTCAAAGTAGTCTCTGCGATCATCGCTTCCATAAAAAACTTTAGGTGAAAGGCCATCTTTTGCAGCGACACTTGATAATAAAAATACGTTAGAAACGAAGAGAAACACTTTAAGTTTTTTAAAACCCATCTTGGCCCCAAATTATGCGAATTAAGACAATTTCATACTGTTTTAATCAATTAAATGTCATCATGAATCAAACGACAACTTACAAAGACTTACATTCCCAAAGATTGCGAAGTTATTTTAACGAAGCCGCTGGCCATTGAAATAGAGGGCAACGCAAAGGCCTGGGAACTTGACCCCTAAAAATGGTGAATTTAAAGCCTTGGTTTTAAGATTTTCGAGAACTACTTCGTTTGGCGAGTTAAGATTTAAAATGGTAAATGAAGCCGAATAGCTTTTCTCTAAAAATCCAAGACCATCACCCTCTACTTTTTTAAACAAAGAATCCTTAATCCAGTTTTGATGAAAGTTATTATAAAAGGATCCAGGATTTTCTGAGCATGTAAGTGCAATAATTTTTGGATCGATTTTTTTTTCAACCAATAACCACGTAACAAAACCTGAATACGTATCAAGGCCAGTAAGACCAGACATTCCCTTTTTCTTTTCTTCCATTGAATGAGGAGCATGATCTGTCGCGAGGTAGTCAATCTCACCATTTTTAAATGCATCTAAAAGCAGATCTCGGTCATAACGTTTTCTAATTGGTGGATTCATTTGAAAACTAGTTTTTAATATTTCATTTTCTAGCGCCATGACTTCCTCTTCAGAAAAGTAAAGATGTTGAGGAGTGACCTCACAAGTAATGTCTAAGCCTTCTTTTTTGGCAGCGCGAATAAGGTTTAGGCCATCTCCCGAACTATAATGACAAAGTTTGGCCTTAAGTGAATTTTTGCGAGCTAATGCTATCGCAAATTTAGTGGCCTCAATTTCCGCACTGATCGGCCGCCTTAAAAAATGATCTGCTTGATTTTTATGAGCTTCCAGAAGCGCCGGGTCTTCACAGTGAAAACTCACATACTGATTTTTATAATGAGGTAGAACATTCTCTAAACTTTCACAATCCTTAAAAAATAAATTCCCTACCGAATGGCCCATATAAACTTTGTAAGGAACTAGAAAACTTAGCGCGCGAGTACTCGGCCCAATCCCCGCATAAGGAATCAGAGCAAAATCATTTCTAAGGGTAAGCTTGAATTTAGCGAGATAGGTTTCGTCATCGACCGGAGCAACTGGGTTATTGGGCATATCACAAGCGAAGACCAATCCCCCATTAATTCCTGCCGCCTTTACCGAATCAAAATCTTCTTTATAGACATGAAGTCCGCTTGCATCTTCTCTAGCGTGAATATGAATATCGCCAAAGCTAGCAAACAGCAAGTGATCTTCATTATATTCTTCTAAATTCCCCTGTTTTTTAAGTTCATTGTATTTAAGTGAATATTGAGATTCTGATTCAGGAATTACTTCTGTAATAACTCCCTTAGTTTCATCAAAAATAATCAGTGTCCGTGTGATACTTTTTGAAGTAACAGCAATAGCACTAATGGCCTTCACGGACATGTCTCGTGTAGGATTTTATCCTGAGTTTTATTATACTGAGGGATTTTATACTCAAATTTAGTAGTTAAAAGCGTCCAAGTCCTACCATCTGCATCGACCACCAAAAATCCTTTTAAGTTTTCACTATCAACTTTCTGTAAACGTTCAACGCTATAAGGTGTTTGATGAATTGTACCGTATGCTGCTTCTTTATAAAAAAAGAATTGATAGCGGCCAGGAAATTCATCAACAAAATCGGTATTGGTGATATGAAAACAAAAACTTTGGTTAGTTTGAATTTTTACCGGAATTTCACTATTTGGATTCTCGCGCAAAAAAAACTTCATCCCGCCAACGAGGACAACCAAAGAATCTTCTCCTGATGAACTTAAAATCTCACCATCAAAAAGTGATACTAACATTCTTCCCAAACGTTTTGGATCCAAGCTATAGAGAATATGCCCTTCAAAGTTGATCATAAAAAAAGTTTAAGGTAATTCTTTGACTTTTTAAAGAACTATTTTACCTTGAACAAGTTCAACAAATTTTAAAATATTGAGATTGTGAACTCGAAAAATCATTTTATGTTTAGCATTTATTTTTGTAAAAAGATTTAAAAGATAAAAATGAAAATATTCAGAGTCTGAAAATGGATCGCTGGATTTTAAACATTCCATGCCTTTTCTAAGAAAAGATTTTTTTGAGAAGCCAAACATGTAAGTTTTAGCATCTTGTTCACCTAGTTCATGTAGCAAGTAAGAAATCAACTCAAAATTTTGCTCATAAGTTTTAGAGAAACCAAAGGCCGGATCAAGAACTAGTTGATCCGGAAATTTTTTAAAAATACCCTCTATACGAATTTGCCACAAATTAAAATCAGCAACTACCTGATGATTTTCGCTGGCATAATCCATATGAAATCCCGCGTTCTCACGCTCGCTGGTATACGTAAAGCTTGCTACGTAAAAGAGATTCACATCACCTTTTACCAGTTCTAAAAAACGCTCGATTTCTGCATCAATCACTCCAGAAACATCATTCCAATAAATTTTTGCAATCGGATGCGATTTTCTGATTTCAAAATAAACCATTACAAAAACATGCAGTCGATAGGTATCAATAGAAAACTCAAAATCAATTGGCAAATGCTTTATAATTGGAAATAAAAATGTTTTAAAACGCCTAAATTCTTCTTCGTCTGTAACAAGGCCTTTATTTTTTGGTGCTGTTGATTCGGCCCCAAAATCAAAAAATTTATTATTCTTTTGATGTTGGTTAAGTAGATGATTTAAAAGTTCATTAGCGTTTTTGAAGGGGTTAGGATCAGAAAAAGAATTAGGGGTTAAATTAATAACCCCTAAAATTCGATTATTCTTCATTTAAGTAAGACTTGGCTTTAGTCCATCAGCTACCACGGGAGATAAATCAGATTTCTCATTGATTATTTTAGCATCTACTTTTTTGTCAATCTTTAAAGGTACTCCAATATCCTTTCCTGCACACAAATCTTTCACTTGGTTAATATCTAAAGTTTCCCATGCCATTAATCCGTGGGCCAAGCGATCAAGGGCATCACGGTGAGTTTTTAGAATATGAATTGCTTGTTTGTAGTTTTTATCGACAATACGGTTAATTTCTTCGTCGATCTCTTGTGCCGTTTTTTCTGAATAATCAGTTGTGTCCCCTGTCCCAGTATAAATTGACATTGAAGATTTGTGATAATTAATTGGCCCCATTTTCTGTGACATACCCCATTTCGTTACCATTGATCTTGCAAGACCTGTTGCTCTTTCAATGTCATTAGAGGCTCCAGAAGTCATTTGTCCATAAACAATCTCTTCAGCACATCTTCCTCCCATTAAGAACGAGATAAAGTTTTCCGCACGATCGTTGGTAAGTGAAAGCATATCCTCATTTGGAAGAGTTTGCGTAACACCTAGGGCCCCTCCGCGAGGCATAATAGACACTTTGTGAATAGGGTCGGTATATGGAAGATTCATTCCAACAATCGTATGCCCAGCTTCGTGGTAAGCAGTCATAAGCTTTTCTTTATCTGAAATTACCATCGATCTACGCTCTGGTCCCATCAAAACTTTATCTTTGGCTTCTTCGAAATCTTGAAGTGTTAATTTCTTTTTATTAGTGCGAGCGGCATTTAAAGCTGCTTCGTTAACCAAGTTTGCTAGATCCGCTCCAGTGAATCCAGGAGTTCCTTTCGCAATAACTTCTAAATCTAAGCCGTCTTCAATTGGAGTTTTTTTCGTATGTACTTTTAAAATCCCTAGTCTTCCTCTTACATCTGGCGGTCCAACCATCACTCTTCTGTCGAATCGTCCTGGTCTTAGAAGTGCTGAGTCCAAAACATCAATTCTGTTAGTCGCAGCAATGAGAATAACTCCTTCGTTTGATTCAAATCCATCCATTTCTACAAGTAATTGGTTAAGAGTTTGTTCGCGTTCATCATGACCGCCGCCTAAACCTTGACCTCTATGGCGTCCAACCGCATCGATCTCATCAATGAAGATAATACAAGGAGCATGTTTTTTACCTTGTTCAAATAAATCCCGCACACGAGATGCACCAACACCAACGAACATCTCAACGAAGTCCGATCCTGAGATCGAAAAAAATGGAACATCTGCTTCACCGGCAACAGCTCTGGCAAGTAAAGTTTTACCAGTCCCTGGAGGACCTACGAGAATAACACCTTTTGGTATTTTACCACCTAAAGCAGTATATTTTTTGGGATCTTTTAAAAAGTCGACAACTTCTTCTAGCTCTTCTTTTGCTTCCTGGACTCCTTCAACATCGGCAAACGTTACTTTCTTTTCATGGGGATTAAGCATGCGTGCGCGTGACTTTCCAAAACTCATTGCTTTACCACCACCAGCTTGTAATTGGCGCAAGAAAAAGTAAAAAATAACGATTAAGAAAATCATTGGTCCCCAGTTAATTAAAAGCGAAGTGAAAAGATTTTGCTTTTCTTCTTCTTCAAACTGCGGATACACGCCATTTTGCTCTAATATTCTAAAAGTAGAATCGCCTGTTGTTCCAGTTAAATTAAAGGCTCCACCACCTTCGTAACCCTGTTTAAATTTACCGTGAATCGTATCTTTTCCACGAAAGATAACTTCTTCAACATTTTTTTCCTGAACAGCTTTGATGAACTCAGGATACTTAATGGTTTTAACAGTCGTATTTTTGACTGATGCTACTTTAGCGATTAAGGCCATCAGAAGGATGACGACAATCCATAAAGTGAGCGTTTTTTGTTGTGGCTTCATGTTTTTCCTTTATTAAAGACTCATGTCTTTTATATTCTATCTATTTTAAGAAGGCTTTTCTAAAGAATCAAGGAAAGAAGGCTTAAACATCTTCAGTTCTGATGACTAATTTCATATCTTGATCAACTAGCTCTTGATAGAAGATGGGAGTCCATTTCTTAAAAGCAAGGATCTCTTTAAAATATTTCGAATGAAAATTCGCGGATTTGATAATTTCTAGACCCATAATTTCCAAAGAATAGTGTTCATTTCTTTTTAGTGCTTGAATATGCGCTATATTTTGTTGAAGGTAATTGTCAAGAATGGCCAGATTGCTTTCTGGTCGAATAGGATTTTTCCATAGGAAAAAGTGATGATGCCATTGCCATAAATGTAAGCCACCTGAAAAACTCATGGGCCCACGAATCTGCACAAGACTTAATTTACCGCCAAAAAACTGGCCCAATGCTTTGTGAATCATTCCTCTATCAACGTTTGATTTACTGAGTAAAATTTTGTGCAAATCTTCGATGGTGTTATTTTTTTCCAAAGAAAAAAACCAAAGATTTTGCGCTAATTTTTTTATTATCATTTTTGTTTCAATTTTTTTTTGATCAATATGCACGTTCTGCTCAATGGCCTTTTGATTTTGGCGGGCAACATAGTGCTTTAAGTATTTGGGATATTTTGGAGCAATTTGTGAAATAATATTTTTGCGCAAAAAATTACGTTCGAATTTTTCGTTTTGATTTGAAGAGTCCTCGTGAAAAAAAATATTTTCACGAGCTAAAAAATTCAGAATATGTTTTTTACTCACACACATAAAAGGACGCACATAATTTCCTGCACGCAAAGGAATTCCAAGCGGCATTTCTGCTCTTGATTGCGTGAGTTTTCCACGCAACCACCACTCAAAAGAATCATCTAGATGATGGGCCGAAAGAATTACGCTTTGGGGATAATGTTTTTCAATATATTTTTTTCTTGCCACTCGTGCTTCACGCTCAAAATTTCTGTGGGTAAGTTTCATTCCTTGCAGGTGGGCAACTACCAGCTCATTTCCCGTACTTCGATGGTACTTTAAAATATTTTTAATGACAGAAATATCCTTTCTGTGCTCCATTTCTGATCTAGTTTTATGATGAAAATAGAGCGGAATAAATTTATGATTAAGTGTTAGGAGTACATGGAGTAACGCTGAGGAATCTGCGCCCCCTGAAACTAAAAGTACGGGGAGCAATTGTGGATTTTCGCCATTTTTTAATAAATCATGCTTATCAATGAAGCACTTCACCCAATAAACAAAAGGGACTAATTTGGATTTTTCTAATTTTGCCTTTTTCATCATAGGATAAATCTCTCTAATTCAGGTAGTTTTGGCAATCGTTGCGACAATTTTTTAAAAGACTGAACTTGACGAAAACAGCAGACTTTTCTAGAATGGCGCTTCTCGTAGATACTTGTCACAATATGGCTCGGTAGCTCAGATGGTTAGAGCGATGGATTCATAACCCATAGGTCGGCAGTTCGACTCTGCCCCGAGCCACCAATTAAGACATCAGAACCCAACTATTCCTCTCCGATAATCTAATAGTTTCTGACATCGTAGTCTCTAGTAAGACTCTTTGTTAGCATAATCCTTAATATGAAGTACCTCCTATCTACTATCGTTCTTTTATTTTCTCAATTTATTCTCGATTCATGTGCCAGCGCAAACCGTGATCACGTAATAAAAAAAGAGACCACGGAAACTGCCAAACAAAGCGACTTAAAAGAACAAGCAAAACGTTGTGTTTGTGCGCAAATTTGGCTACCAGTTTGTGGTACAGATAATAAGACTTATTCAAATGCATGCTCTGCTAACTGTGCAGGTGTGAAATTCAAGGCAGGGAATTGTCTACTCGAAAAATAATGAAAAAAATTATTTAGTCCTATCTATTTAGTCCTATCTAAAGACGTGGGATGGTTAAAAGTCTCCCCCATTTCAAAAAGCGTTTTTCCACGACTTGCAATCATGCCCCCACCCAAACAAATATCACCATCATAAAAAACAACACTCTGTCTTAACGTAATTGCTCTTTGAGGCACAAAAAATTTAGCCGACAAAGTACCATCTGCGTTTATTTTAAATGTACAAGCCTGATCGCTTTGACGGTAACGAATTTTTGCCTTCATAACGTATTCTTTCCCAACAACTGGCGAAAAATTTATCCATGATAAATCGGTGGCCGTTAGTTCTGTGGCATAAAGATGAGGATGAAATTCTCCACGTTCAACGTAAACGATATTGCTGGCGTGATCTTTATCAACAACGAACCAAGGCTCCCCTTGACCACCAAGACCTAGTCCTTTTCTTTGTCCAATTGTATAATATGAAGAACCAGAATGCTCTCCAACGGTCTTTCCATCAAGAGTTTTAAAGACCCCAGGTTTAGCTTGCAGATAATTTGACAAAAAGTTTTTAAAATTTCGCTCACCAATAAAACAAATTCCAGTTGAATCTTTTTTATCTTTTGTCGATAAATCGTATTCGGCCGCAATTTTTCGCACTTCCGATTTTTCGATGTCTCCCACTGGAAATAAAACTCGAGGAAGAACGTTTTGATTAATTGCATAGAGAAAATAGGATTGGTCTTTATTAGAATCAAGTCCTTTTAAAAGCCTATGCGCCCCATCCATTATTCCATTTCGGCAGTAGTGTCCTGTCGCTAAATAGTCACCCCCAAATTGCATGGCTTGATCATAAAAAATTTTAAACTTAATTTCTCGATTACAAAGAATATCAGGATTAGGAGTAAAACCTAATTTATATTCTTCTAAGAAAAAATTAAAAACATTTTCACGGTACTCGTTTACAAAATCTAATGAGTAATACGGGAGGTCTAATTTTTCACAAACTTTAACGACATCTTGAAATTCAATTGAAGACTTACAAACACCAAACTCATCTTCCTCTTCCCAATTTTTCATGAAAAGTCCAACTACATTGTAACCTTGTTTTTTTAACAAAGCGGCCGTTACTGAAGAATCAACTCCTCCCGACATTCCGACAACGACAGTTTTATTGTTTTTTGATGTTTCAGCTTTAATTATCGACATGGAGGGAACATAGCAAAGATCCCCCTATTTTTCTACCTGAAAGACTATCCCCAAAAGGCCCCCTGTAATATATTTAAAGCTATTTGTCCAAGTAGCGAGATTTAGAGTCTCCACAAAATCATTAGAGGTATGCCAGCGTGGATTAAAATCGTTTTCCCAATCTTGGGTCATGACGATTGCGGGTAGTTCTCGATCCCAGAAACTTTGGTGTGAACTAGCATTCATGGCATTGGCCACAGGTTTAAAGTCAAGCACTGGCCAAGTTTTTTTTCCACCGTTGATTATTTTATCCGTGAGTTTTAAATCAAGATCACTTGTTGGTCTTAAATAGATTGCCATATTCCCAGTTTTTTTATTTTTATCATCCCGTTTTGAGTCGTGTCCCAACATTAAAAGATTAACAAAGCCTAAAAATTTTTCTTTTTTTAGCTCAGTCTCAAATTCATTTAGATAGGCCCGTGATCCTTGATAACTAATTTCCTCTCCATCAAAAAAAACTAGTCTTACGGTCTTCGGCAAATCTAGTGCATTTAAAATTTCGGCCATTTTCAAAAGAATAACGACACCACTTGCGTTGTTATCCGCCCCAGGCATTGGTCTATCAATTTCAGGCAATAAAGTATTGGCATTATTTACTAGCGTATCGTAGTTTGCACCAAGAATAATAACTTCCTCTGGATTTTTTAATCCTTTTTTTTCAAAAATAAAGTTAATTCCTTTTTTCCCACGGTATTTTTCCGCCACCTTAACCATCGCTTCAGTTACCTTAAGCCATTTTTGATAAAACTCATCTTTTGGAGTATATTTTTCAACAATTTCTTTTTGAAATTCATCGCGATAATCTTTCTGGGCCTGATCAACATTGAAAACAAATGATTGCTCTCTTAGTGAACTTCCAGGATTTTTAAGTGCGTTTAAAAAATCGCGAATAATTTCTTGAGCACGTGCATGTCCAGGAGTTCCAACTAATCGCGCAGGTCTGGTATCCCCAACAAATTGCCGAAGAGTAAGCTCTAAATCCTTGCGCTGAATTTTATCACTAATTGATTTTATTTGAGAAAAATTTTTAATATTTTTCTCATAGTTTTGAATAACTAATGGCCCGGCACTTACTTTAAAAGTAATAAAAGAAAAACCAATTATTAATTTTATCAATTTCACATTATTCCCTAATTAAAAAGTTAAACGTTCAACAGGTTTTCGTATCAGCTCTTCTTCTCTCTTTTCTTCAGTAGAGCTCTTGGGAAGTGTATAAAGGTCATCCCCATCCACGAAATTCCCTGAAATTTCAACAGTCCCGCTCACAAATATTTTTCCTTTATCTGCTTTACGATGATAAAAACTCACATAAGACCCAGCAACCAGCAGGTAACCTTCCTCTGTTTTATCTAGTTCGACGATTGCATGTTGATTATTTTGAAAAAAAATTTTGCAATTTAATTTTTCTTTTTTGGGACCAATTTTGACAAATCCCGCAAGAGGAGTGGAAATATCGTAATGATGACTTACAACTAAATTTTTTAAATAAATCGTTTTAAATTTTAATCGATGAGGATAATCAAGAAAAATATTTCCTTTAAAAGGAACAATTGAAATGACTTCGCATAATGGATCAATTTTTATTTCTTGTGCAATAAAAATATTATTCATTCCAACGCGATAACGATGGATACCTTTATGCTCACCTATCGATTGCTCCGTAAAATGGTTATAAATATTACCAGTTCTTCTTAAATCTTTTGAGGATCTTTCTTCTACAAATTTTATGAGACGATCATCTTTCATGGCATCATATAGACCATTAGGGTTTCTATTTAAATTTTTCACTTTAATCAGGTCAAACACTTTTAAAACTTCGGTTTTTTGTAATTCCGACAATGGTAAAAGTAATGATTCTAAATCGTCTTTGCCGAGTGCCGAAAGTTCATAAGATTGGTCATTCACCAAATCATTAGCGACCATCAATTCAAAAACATTGCTTTTTTGATTCTTTAAAATCTTTGCATAGTGACCGGTTGCTACAAAATTTGTATTAAATTTCGTACGTGCTTTTTCTCTTAATACTTTTATTAACATCTGATTAAATGAAATAATAGGCTCATAGACATGACCAGAGAGCACTCTTCCTATTAATGGATCTGCTACATATGCCTGAAATTCATCTTTAGCATTAACTGCATAAAAAGGGATGTCGAGGGACTCGCAAATTTCTTTAACTCCCTGAAGATCACTAACGTTATATTCTTTAAATGGGCCAGGATCTTTATCTTCATCTAAAAAATTTAGCGAGACCCCAATAACTTTATGGCCCTGCTTTTTTAAAAGGTAGGCCGTTACCGTTGACTCAATTCCGCCGGTCATTCCGACTAAAATTGTATTAACTTCTGATTTATGAGCGTTCATAGTTCTCCATCATTAAATTAGTATATCAACTGTTCAGAATTATAAAAGTTGTTCTTTTTTACCCGAGTGCTCGGGTTTGGTATAATGCAAATTTTTATTAAACATCTTTAAAGAATACCCATATACAACCGATAAATTTTTTATGGATTTGAAGTATAGACTCCAAAATTTTTCAGAAATTTATTTGTTTGAATGGCCTAAAAATCTTGGGGTTATTGAAGACTTGTACAGTGGCCCGAGAGTAAACGAATTTATATCATTTTTAAAATACTATAAAGTTCTGGCGCCCTTTCGCTTTAATGCTATTTCATCTGATTCTAATCTCATTCATGCGCTTTCATTGAAAGAGAATATTTTAATGGATTTTAGTTCGGACTCTCTTACCAGTTCGAAGGACTATCAGTTCGAAGAAATACTAGCTAAACATAAAAATCCTCATCTAAAAGAGCTTTTAACACATATGAACGAAGCAGACTTAAAACCAAATGAGGCCAGTGCAGAAGCGATTAAGAGCGCTCAAATTATTAAGGCACTTATCTCCGATTCCCAATATCTGTTCATGGAAACTCCTGAAAAGGATCTCTCATATCAACAATTTTGTCATTTTCTTGATGCCGTTAAATTTCATTGCCAGCATCACCAAGTTAATATTTTTATTTCTTCACCTCATCCTGAGATGTGGGCCCGAGAATGCCAGTTTTATATCCAAAGAAATAGTCAATTTGGTTTTGAAATTACATCTGTCGCAAAAACCAGCTTTTTCGAAGATGTTTCTAAAAATTCCGAAGTTACCCTTGAGTTTAAATATCCAAAAACTTCTAAAAAGACCAAAAGTAATTCTAGCGACGAAGCTGCATAGACAAATTTCTAAACTTTTGTTTGACACAGAAGCTCGGTTTTCTTCATAATAAAGAGGAACTAAACTGATAAAAATACTGTGGATACAATGGCAAAAAAATTAAAACAGGAATTAAATTTTATCGACCTTTTTTCTGGAGCTGGCGGTCTTTCAAATGGTCTTGAAGAGGCCGGCTGGCGCTGCTTACTAGGCCTGGATATGAATAAGTATGCCTTAGATACTTTTTCGGCCAATCACCATTCGGCCGAAATTTTCCACGGCCCAATTCAAGATCTTGATACAAAGACCTTAAAAAAATTAACAAAGAACAAAAAAATTCATGCTGTGGTTGGAGGCCCTCCGTGCCAAGGTTTTTCAACCGTTGGTCTTGGCAATCCTAAGGATAAAAGAAATCACCTTTTTAAAGAATTCGTTCGTATCGTTAAGATTGTGAATCCTGAATTTGTTATTGTTGAAAATGTGACAGGTCTTCTCGCTAAAAAAAATGAAACAACTTTAAAGTCTATCTTTGACGAGTTTAATAAATTAGGTTTTTATCTCGATGTAAAAGTTATGTCCAGCGATCAATACGGGGTTGCTGAAACCAGAAGGCGAACAATTATCCTAGGCTCTCGAATCAATAAAATGATTGAGTTTCCAAAACCAACTCATAATTGTGTTGTCGGGAAAAAATTTATTCCCGTTATGACTGTCGGAGATGTTTTTAAGAATCTCGCTGACAAAAAAGGCAATATTTATAATCACGATATCGAGGCGGCCAAAATAAAAAACAAAATTGACCGTGCTCGTATTGAGCTTATTCCCGAAGGAAAAGGTGTTCGCTACGAAGAAGATGAGAAAAAATACTTCAAGAAAAAAACCTTAAAACTTGGTGTTGACTGGAAAAATTTGCAGGAGGGGCGCTTTAGGCAAACAAAATTTCAACGCCTAGATCGCAAAAAAACTTCACCAACAATAATGACTCACCGACATAATTACTACCATCCAACAGAACACCGATTTTTAACTCAAAGAGAAGCTGCTGCTATTCAAAGTTTTCCAAACCATTTTGTCTTTCATGGGCCAATTTCAGAGCAATGGAGACAAATAGGAAATGCAGTTCCACCGCGCTTAGGCTATCATTTAGGACTTGCTTTAAAAAAAATGCGCATTAATCAAGATGTAAGCTTTCCTAAAAAAGCCACTTTTCTCATGAAAAATTTTGAAACGGTTCGCGGCTCCGCTTTTCTGTATAAAAACAAATCTCCACACCGGCCAAGCCTATCGGAAGGAAGCAATTAAAGAAAAATAGACCATAAATTTAATGCTGTAATTCTTGAGCATGATGGAGATGGTAAAAAAATTCTTTCTTTTCTAAAAGCTCATCCAAACTTCCACTTTCAACAATTTGACCTTGATGAAAAACAAAAATTCGATCACAATTTTTGAGTGTATCTAATCGATGGGCAATCATGAGACACGTACGATTATTCATCATCTTATAAACTGCTTCTTGTATAATTCTTTCAAAGTATGGATCAATATTTGCGGTCGCTTCATCTAAAACTAAAATGGACGGATTTTTTAAAAGTACTCTAGTCAAAGATAATAACTGTCTTTCTCCAGTACTTAAATTTGATCCACCTTCTAAAATTTCAAGATCCAAGTCAAACAATTTGTGGCCTAGCGCTTTCATTAGCCCTGTTGTTTTACAGGCCTCAACAATTGCGTTATCAGTAATGGAATTCCCACCAGTTAAATTTTCGCGCAAAGTTCCTTTAAAAATAATTGCATCCTGTGAAACAAAACCAATTTGCTCTCGCAGGTTTTCACGATTAAAAAGTCTAAGTGGAATATCATCAAGGTAAATCTCGCCTTTTTGATAATCGTATAGTCTAGAAATCAATGAAACAGTCGAACTTTTTCCACAACCTGTTTTACCAACCATTCCAATTTTTTCACCAGATTTAATTTTAAAGGATAAATTTTTCAAAACCCAATTCTCACGATCTTCTCTAGAATTATAACTCATCCAAACATTTTCAAAATGAATTGATCCTAACTCAACTTCAGTGTCTTTATTAAATGTTATTGTCCCATTTTTCCCTAAAGTTTCACTTTCATCAGATTCGACAATAAAGCTCATTACTCGCTCAGTGCTCGTAAATGCTTGTTGAACCACGTGAATTTCTCGCGATAAAAGAAGTATTGGATTAGAAAAACGATCATAAAAACGAACAAAGGAAATAAAAAGACCAATTCCCATAACACCTTGAAGAATACTATTTCCTCCAAACCATACTAGTCCAATGAGAGGAATTGTTGCACAAAAAGAGACTAAAGGCATAGTGGTTGCAAACAAAACATTCCCACGCAATTGCGCAAACAAATATTGATCAACGGCACGATCATACTCGTTCATTGACCACTTTTCTAATCCAAGGGCACGAATGACATCAATTCCATTTAAGAACTCTGAAAGTTTAGCATTAATGGCCGAAGAAAATTTTGAAACTCGCCGATTTGATGTTCGTAGAAAATCTTTCGATTTATACATAAGAACTAAAGATGGCAATGTCGCCACAACCATAATAAGACCCAGCTTGTATTCTGAAATAACCATAGCGACGAGGGCCAAAACGGTCATAATTGTCGCAGATAACAAGTTCCCTAAACTTGATGTAAAAAATTCTTCAATTCCTTCAACGTCGTGAGAAATGCGCGTAACGACTCGGCCTTGGGGTTGGCGATCAAAATAATTTAGTGGCAATGTTTGAAGTTTAGAAAATAATCTTTCACGAACCAAAAGAATAACATTACTAGAAGCACGACTAAGAAGCAGCCTTCCACGCCAAATACTCACAATACTTAAAATTTCAAAAACAATAATACTTCCAGCGTAAAACAATGATGTTTTAAGGTCTTTTTTCACCAAACCTAATTCGACAAAATCTCCCATAAGCTTTGCGGAAAAAATAGCAAAAGCAGAACTTAAAAAAATGATCGATAAAGCCAAAGCAATTTGCCATTTAAAAGGTTTGGCGAAATTCAAAAGAATTTTAAAACTTTCTTTATCTCCAATTTTTAAAGAATGTTTGGAATCTTCTTGCTCATCTTCCATTAAATAACTTTTTCGCAAGATTTCAGGGTTGGTTATTATTGACTTCTTCGCTTTAAATAAACTTAAATGGCGTCTTGGTCGTAAATTCTTAAACATGATCTTCTCCTAAAACCAAACTAACATTACAATATTTAAGTGTTGATTTACGGTGAGCAACCCAAACAAGAGTTGTATCTTTTAGATGAATGTTAAGATTTTTTAAAATTTTTTCTTCGGTTAATGTATCAACGGCCGATAAGCAATCATCTAAAAATAACAATTTAGGATTTCTGGCCAATGCTCTTGCGAGTGTTAGTCTTTGTTTTTGCCCTCCTGATAAATTAATCCCCCACTCTCCAAGGGCAGTATCTAATTTATCTGGAAATGCTTCCACATCTTCTTTAAGACCTGCAAGATCGAGATATTTCCATATCTCTTCGTCGTTCATTTTTTGATTTACCGCTAAATTACCACGGATTGTATCTGCAAACAAAAATGGCTTTTGATGAACAACACCAATATTTTGTCTTAAAAATTCATGATCATAAGACAAAATCGGTTTCCCATAAAAATGAATTTTTCCTTGATAATTTTGATCAAGGCCAGAAAGTGCAGTGACTAAAGTCGTCTTCCCTGTTCCAATTGCTCCGCGAATCCCCAAACGGTCACCTTTTTTAAGAGAGAACCCTACTCCTTGAAAAAGCGAAGTCGAATCTCCATGAAAATTAAATGATAAATCTTCGACATGCAAAACATGATCACCTTCTAATTCGCAAACTTCACCATGAAGAAGTGTCTGATCTTTTACATGATCATAAATATCAGTTAAGCGCTCAAGCGCTGTAAATCCTTTTTTCCATTCTGAGACAATAAAACCTAGCGACATTAAAGGATCATGTAAAAGAAAGATTAGTCCTTGCATTGAAACAAAATCTCCAGCGGACATCCTACCGTTAAAGACTTGAGTAATTCCAAAAGTGAAAAGAACCACATAACTAATAATCGTTGCAACCCCCATCAGAGGAATATAATAAAGATTTAATTTTTGTGCATCTAATCTCTCAAGTCGATAAGTGTTGGCCTTTTGCTGTAATCGCTTCTCCCAATAATTTCCTGTTTGAGTAAGGCGTTGCATTTTTACCGTACTGACCGCTTGGCTTACCAGATCGTTAAATTGAGAAAGCAGATCTTGAACTTTTCTGTAACGTTCAATTTCCAGTTGAGAAAGTTTTTTTACTAACAAAGGTACAAATGTTAATAATCCAAAAGCAAAAAGAGTCATTCCTAAATGCACTTGGCCCATCGTAATTAAAGTAAAAAGCCCTAAGAAAAAGACGTCGGCAATAGCAACAAGCGTAAATCCAAAAACAAAGCGCGCACTATTGGTGTCAGACGCCGAAGCATTCATGAGAAAACCTTTCGTGAACTTCCTACTCAAATCATCTTTTTTAAAATAACGAACATGCTCCCAAATATCGCGCTTTAATTTTCCTGCTGCATGATGAGTCTGACGGCCTAAAGTAATACGCCACAAAAATCGAGTGAAGTTAATAATGACTCTAGAAACAAGTAGAACTAAAAACAAATTTAAAAAAGTACTCTCGCGCGTATGAGAAACTAGCCATTGTGGAATTGGCCTATCGTTAAAGAAATCAATGATCCATCCGATATTTTTGGGAGCTAGAATTTGCATCCAGTTAGTAATTAATACAGAAATAACACCTAAAGTATAAATTCCTGAACGCTCAAATAAAAAATCGCGCCAGATTTTCTTTGCTCGACTTTCTAATGACGTATTCTTTGAACCTCTTCCTTGAAGTACAGATGAAGACATAGCAATCTCTTTTAAATTTTTGAATTAACGAATTTCTTCCACGATCCAGTCTCTAAATTCTTGAAGATAATCAGCATACATTTTGTAATTATCCATCAACTCATTTAATTTCGACTTAAATCCATCTCTAGTATAGGGAGTTTGAATCAATTGGGCCATGAGTTCTTCAATCATTTCAGGATGCAGACTATCCGAAAATATTTTACAGTCGCTAACCACTGCTTTTTCGACGTTCAAATGCACCTCTACTAATCCCCAAGAAAAATACTCGGTCATCTGATGGGCAAATTGCGGAGTTTCACCAAAGCGCCAGTTCCAATCTGAATATTTATCAAAATAAGCACGCATTTTCTCATTCGCTAAAAGTTCATTCTTCGATAACACTTCAACTGTGCCTTTGATTCCGTAATGTTTCTGAAATTCTTCAATAATTTTTGCGCACAATGATTCATGAGTGATGGCCGAATTTAATACCGACATATTTACTACTCGTGCGCGTACAGAAGTGATCCCTTTTGAGTTTAATTTTTTAGGATGTGGATTTAAGTAGTCTTGTAGTTTGGCCAGATTTGCATTGATTAGAAGTGTCCCGTGATGAAATGAGCGATCCTTCGTTTCTTTAAAAGCACTTCCTGAAATTTTTTTATCACCTTCTTCAGTTTCCACCACGATATCGTTTCTTCCTGAAGTTTTTGATGTAAGTCCAAAACTATTGACGGCACTAGTGATAATGCGTGAATTTACTTCTTTATTATAATAAGAGCTTCCTGTCATAAAAGTGAAGTTGGTATTTCCCAAATCATGATAAACTGCTCCACCACCACTCTGTCTTCTAACAAGAGTTACACCATCTTCAGCAATTTTTCCGGT